>Ga0208130_1000008_pt1 | contig 126058 bp, 131 predicted proteins | sample ETNtaG_31_FD_185771 | JGI IMG/M metagenome (GOLD analysis project Ga0208130, IMG submission 185771) | Marine microbial and viral communities from oxygen minimum zone, Eastern Pacific Ocean - ETNP201310SV78 (SPAdes) (version 2) | ecosystem: Environmental > Aquatic > Marine > Oceanic ... | reverse complement strand
GGATGACGCTGGTTACTGTATGGCTGACTATGTGGCAGACAGCTCTGGTGATTCTCACAGGGACATACTCATTGACTTACTTGATGACGGCACCAAGTACGATGCCGTATCAGAAGCTGCTGTAATGGATTGTTTAGACTTTTAAAAACTTAGTCCTTTAACATAGAAACCCCCGGTTTAGGCCGGGGGTTTCTTTTGTTACATGCACAGAAATTTTGTTGAGAAGAGTGCTTCTGGTACTCTTCGCCAATATTAGAAATTGTGTCAATTGGCGCTGACAATGATGATTGGATAGGGGATAGTGAAGATTACTGCAGTAACTTTAGATGCAGTTGGTGAACCTGTTCGAGTAGAAGAAGTCGACCTTGAGCAGCCAAATAAAGGTGAAGTGCTCGTAAAGATGGGTGCAGCCGGCGTTTGTCATAGTGACCTGCATTCAATTTCAGGACAACATCCAGCCGACTTGCCTTGCGTGATTGGACACGAAGGAGCTGGCGAGGTGGTGGCTGTTGGACCTGAAGTTAGCCGTGTAAAAGTCGGTGACCGAGTAGCACTTAATTGGCAACCAAACTGCGGTAATTGTTTTTATTGTGACCGCGGTGAGCATGAATTATGTAGAGAAGTGACACAAACGGTGTGGAGCGGGTATATGGCTGATGGAACGAGCCGAATCTCACGAAACGGTAAGCCACTTTTCCACTACTCAGGAATCTCAACATGGGCTGACCATATGGTAGTTGATCAAGTTTGTTGTGAATTAATTCCAGATGAAGTCCCTTATGAAGTAGCAGCAATTATTGGTTGTGCGGTGGCGACCGGGGTGGGTGCAGCAATACATAGGGGGCGTATTAGCCCAGACCATAGGGTGGTAGTCGTTGGAGCTGGGGGTGTAGGACTAAGCGCAATAATGGGCGCCTCTATGGCAGGGGCCAAACAGATAATTGCGGTTGATCAAACTCTTGAAAAAGAAGAACTCGCTCGAGAGTTCGGAGCAACTGATTTTATTCTTTCAAGTGATGAAGATATTGAGAGGGTGATTGAACTAACTGAAAATCGAGGAGCTGATGTGGTTATTGAAGCAGTTGGTATTCCTCAGCTTCAACAGCTTTGGTTAGAGGGCGTTCGGCCTGGCGGAACGTTAGTTCTTGTTGGAGTGCCGCATGTTGATGTCTCCTCTTCGTATGGGTCGGCGAATTTGATCCGAATGCAGAAAACTATTACTGGAAGTTATTTCTCTGCGACTGATACTAAAAAAGCAATACAAGATTTATGCGCTGCCTATGTCGATGGCCGGTTACCAGTTGATCGACTTATTACTAAACGTATACAGATCGATGAAATTCAAGATGCTATTGATTTAGTGGTTACAGGGGTAGAAGGCCGAATAGTTATTACCTTTGAGTGACCCCTTCAAAGAAAGGACATCAAGCATGACTGAACTAACTACTTACAAATATTTTGCAGGTGGGGAGTGGCTTGAACCTGATTCTGGGCAATGGATAGAAAGTGAAAACCCAGCAATAGGAGAACTTTGGGCACGAATACCAGATTGTAATTACGTTGACGTCGATCGTGCAGTTCAAGCAGCTAAGTCAGCTTTCTATGATGGCCCTTGGTCACAAATGAGTGGGACTGAACGCAGTCAAATACTCCGTCGTATCGGTGATGTTGTTATTAAAAATGCAGAACGGCTCGGAGAAATCGAAACTCGTGATAACGGCAAACTTCCAAAAAATATCACCCCAGCTTTGCGTTCATGGCAAACTGACAGCTTCTATTACTACGCAGGCATGACAGACAAATTTGAAGGATCAGTAATTCCTTTAGACCTCCCTGACATGGTCAACTATCTCGAATGGGAACCCTTCGGTGTTTGTGGTTTAATCACGGCTTGGAACTCTCCACTTGGGGTTCTTATTTGGAAACTGGCACCAGCTCTAGCAGCAGGGAACACGGTAGTAATTAAACCATCAGAACATGCATCAGCTTCAACCCTTGAATTCATGGATGTCCTACAGGAAGCAGAGCTACCCCCAGGAGTGGTAAATGTGGTTACAGGCTATGGCACACCAACTGGGGAAGCATTAGTCACTCATCCCGATGTTCGTATGGTAAGTATGACTGGAGGTATTCCCGGCGGCAGAGCAGTGGCTTCAGCAGCATCTAAACAAGTTAAACCATTAGTGATGGAACTCGGTGGGAAATCGCCTCAAATCGTTTTCGAAGACGCTGATCTTGAATTGGCAGTTAATGGGATAGCCTCTGGAATTTTCCCAGTAGCGGGCCAAAGCTGTGTCTCAGGTTCCCGAGCTGTAGTACATCACAGTTTGGTTGAAGAATTTACGGAACGTTTAATTGCTGTATCAGCAAAAGCGAAAATCGGGGATCCACTTGACCCATCAACTCAAATTGGACCGATAGCTAATCGTCCCCACTACGAAAAAATACTTACAGACATTGAAAATGCGGAAAAATCAGGCGCCAACTTAGTGCTTGATGGAAGAAATTTCGGCTCTGAAGCAGGCTATTACATAGGACCAACAATTTTCAGTGAAGTAACTAATGACATGGATCTGGCACAACATGAAATTTTTGGCCCAGTGATCGGAATTATTTCCTTTACCGAAGAAGATGAAGCAGTCCACGTAGCCAATGATTCAATTTACGGTCTTGCTGCAGGTATTTGGACACGAGACACCAACCGAGCTATCCGTATTGCAAAACGACTAGAAGCGGGAACAATTTATATAAATAACTACTTCAATGCTTCAACACAATCCCCGGTAGGTGGGTTCAAACAATCAGGTTATGGCCGAGAAAATGGTATAGAGGGAATGCGCTGTTTTATGCAAACAAAATCTGTGTGGCAGGCTACGAACCCATCTGAATCCGACCCATTTCCGCTATAGAAATAAAAGCATTTAAAGACTTAGCACTTCTAAAGGCAAGATAACTACTGGGTTTGGTGATTTGATAGTGATCTAATCAAGTTGACAGACTACGGTAAGAATATGACCACCCCGCCAACTCAACTTGATTTACTTCGATGGGCAGAAGCACTTGCTGGATCGGCAAGGACCGGCTTAGGTTTTACAGAAAACCTTTATGAGCAAGAACGCTATGAAGAAATCTTGAAAGTCGCTGCAGAAATTAGAAGCCAAGCTGACGCCCTATCCGGGAAGTCTATAGATGCAGACGAACTAGCCGACGAGTGGTTGAAATCTGTTGGAAAAGGAGTTCCCGGATACGTAACCCCAAAAATCACAGTTGGAGCCGTTGTGGGTAACGAAAAGAATGAGTTACTTCTGGTACAGCGCGCCGACTCTCTTGTTTGGCTGTATCCAACTGGATGGGCGGACGTTGGGTATTCGGCTTCAGAAGTCGTGGTGAAAGAAGTGAAAGAAGAAACAGGAATTGATTGCGAAGTAATTCGTCCGATTGCCATATTAGATGGGATGAGACTTGGGTTTACTGGCATTCCGCTCTACTCCCTAGTGTTTCATTGCCAAATGATTGGGGGAGAGTTGAAACCCCATCCCCTTGAATGCGCTGACGTTGGGTTCTTCGCAGAAGGAGAATTACCAGAGAAGACCGCAGTTCCTGAACAATGGGCTGAAGAAGCTTTTGCAGCTATTCGTGGAGAAGAAATTGATGTTCGATTTGATCGTCCACGTGAACCAATATGGGTTGGCGACGATAGTTCGTTAGAAGAGAAGCTCGGATCAGAGACTTTAGATTCCCTAATAGAAGACGTAGAGAATTAATTTCGACCTGGATGGTTACGGAGAAAGTCTTCTACTTCAGATACGAGACGGTCAGGGTCATCAGCAAAATCTGACTCTGAGGCTTCGATATCAAAATCGTTTTCAAGTTGTTCAACATACTCTGCAGTTGAATCATCTTCAGCGACGATGTCACTTACCTGACGCTCGTAGTCTGCTGCAGCGATCTCTAAGTCGGTGCAAGAAATAGAAATATCCAAAGCCCCGCAAACCCGGTTCACTAGGGCGAGAGCTGCTTTTGGTGAAGGGGCATTCGAAACGTAGGCAGGAACTCCAGCCCAAAAAGAAGCTGTTGGCATTCCTAGTTCTCGCAAATGAGATGAAAGTACCCCAACAATTCCAGTAGGTCCTTCATACGTAGAAGGGGAGATATCTAGTCGTCTAGCTAAGTCTGCGTCATCGCTGCTCCCATAGATTTGAACTGGGCGAGTATGAGGAACATCTACGAGTAAGGCTCCGAGCGTAATAACTTGGCACGCTCCAATTGCTTCTGCAGCAGAAGCAATTTGATCAGCGAATGTTCTCCATCGGAGTTGTGGTTCATGACCTATCAGAGTCACGAGGTCATGTTGAGAATTTGGGATAGCGGCCGCAGATAACTTAGTTGAAGGCCATTGAATCATTCTCTGAGAATTACTTTTTAACCTCACAAAAGGTCGAGCAACAGTGAAATCAAAAAAATCTTCTGCGTCAATTGTCGCTACAGATTCCGCATTGAAATGATCACGTAAATAACGTGCAGCAGTAGTTGAGGCTTCACCGGCATCGTTCCAGCCCTCAAATGCCGCCAACAAAATTGGAGATTCTAAATCGACTTCATTAGTCCAATGTAGATGCGGTATGTGTGAAGACATTAAAGGCGATGCTACCGGAGAACTTCAAAAACACGCGCTGATAGACGGATAAGTGAGACGTGTCGTACAATTAACAACGTGTTAGAGATCACTGAAGCAACAGAGGTAACCCCGGAGCTAGTAGAGGCCATGGAACGTTTGATCCCTCAATTATCCAGTTCAAACCCTCCACCTGACTTTGAAGCATTATCGAACATAACGAGTAGTGAGGCCTCAATACTGTTGGTAGCTGAAATAGACGGAAAGATTGTAGGAAGTTTAACTCTTGTATTATTTCGTATACCTACAGGTTTACGTGCATGGATAGAGGACGTTGTAGTAGATGAAACAGTGCGAGGCCAAGGTGTAGGCGAAGCATTGAATCAGGCAGCAATCAATCGTGCCCAATCGGCAGGCGCTACAACTGTAGATCTAACATCGCGACCATCTAGAGAAGCCGCAAATCGTCTTTACCAAAAAATTGGGTTTATAGAGCGAGCAACAAACGTTTATCGAAAAGATTTATAAAAATAGCAAAAGTAAATCTTTTGTTGCTTAGTTGGTGTCTTTTGATCTCTCTATTAACCGGTCATCGTTATATTTCACGGCGTATTTTGCAATAGTCATGATTACTTGGACAATGACAAAAATGATTGAGAGAGCGACAAGAATGGGCCAACCAATAGCAAGTCCGATAATTAGTGACGTCAGCCCCAAAAGTGTGACAATAAGCATGTATAGACCCTAGAGGGTGAATCACCATGAACACTGGTTTACTGAATAAATGATCACTAATGAGGAAATTCAAGCTTTTGCTGATGAGGGGACTGTCGTTCTTCGTCAAGTTCTTACTAAAGCAGAAGTTGAGTCCTTACAACAGGCTGTGGCTTTTGTGATGAATAATCCTGGCCCTCTTTCGATTCAATTGTCTTCTGAAGACAATCCCAGCGACTTTACAGAAGACTTTCGAAGATGGAATGATCACAAATCAATAGAACGTGTTGCCTGCCATAGTTCACTGCCTAAGATCGCATCATTGCTAACAAAATCGTCAGTTATAAGATTTCATCACGACCACATTCTGACCCGCTCAGTGAGAAATCAACAACGAACTCCATGGCATCAAGATCAGCCTTATTACGATATTGAAGGAACTCAAACAGTTTCATTCTGGTTGCCTTTAGATCCGGTACCAAAAGACGAAAGTATCGAAGTAGTTGCTGGCACCCATCAAGGGCCCTGGATGATGCCTCGTACCTTTGTAGATAAAGAAGCCCGGTGGTTTCCAGAAGGCACTCTTGAAGAAGTCCCTGACATCGATCAAGATAGAGATTCATTTCAAATTAGATCTTGGGAACTTGAACCAGGAGACGCAATTTGTTTCTCATTTCTCTCCTTACATGCGGCTCCAGGTACAAAGAAAGGAAGACGAACAGTTTCTTTGCGCTATGTAGGTGAAGATGTTCGCCGAGCTCAACGCCCTTGGCAAACATCACCTCCATTTCCGGAATTAGATGATCAAAAAGACGGTTTGAAAGACGGAGATGAGTTAAATCATCCACTTTTTCCCGTAGTTTGGCCCTAAATCATTAGATTCATGCTGATTTGCCCCGTTCTTTGGCTTATCCGCTATTAAGATTGCATTTCATGTCCTCCGCACTCCTTGCTCGTTTGACGCGCCTCCGCCAGAATTATGGAACGAAATTGCTCCGTTTTGCAGGAGTGTCAATGGTGAATGTAGTCACTGGACAAACACTCTTATACATCTGTTTCGCCCACCTAGGACTTTTCGGTATAGCCGCTAATGGAGTGGCAGTAGTTGCAGGGAGTATTCCTTCTTACTTCTTAAGCCGCCACTACGTTTGGGAGAAAGACAAAGGCGAACACAAGGTAGTAAGCGAAATTGTTCCATTTTGGGGATTAGCATTTGCCGGTCTTATACTTTCGACTTTGTTTGTAGCTATTGCTGACAATTTTTACGACCATGTTCTTGTTATGCAAGCAGGCAATGCAGCCGCGTTTAGTTTGCTTTGGGTAGTTCGATTTGCGGTTCTAGAGCACCTGCTTTGGGGAGATCGAGCTGAAAGTCAGTTAACTGAATCATCAACTTAAACATGGATAGATATCTTCAGGAATTAGCTGAATCTGTCAAAGGTTTTATGCCACCTGCCGAAGGACTTGCACTATATGAATATGCCACTCAAGTAGAAATAGACGGTCCGTATCTTGAAATCGGAAGTTATTGCGGCAAATCTACAATCTATTTAGGGGCGGCAGCTCAAGAATCAAAACGTACTCTCTTTGCACTAGATCACCACAGAGGATCAGAGGAAAACCAAGCTGGATGGGAATGGCATGACTCAAGTTTGGTAGATCCATTAACAGGGCTCATAGATACACTGCCAACTTTTCGCCAAACAATTCAAAAAGCACATTTAGAAGAAGTCGTTGTAGCTCTAATCGGCTATTCAGCACCTATCGCTGCCCTCTGGGAAACGCCACTATCGCTCTTATTTATTGATGGTGGCCACGGAAAAGAACCAGCGCATCAAGACTATGAAGGGTGGGTTCCGCACATAAAAGAAGGCGGAATTTTATTAATTCATGATGTATTTCCTGATCCATCTCAAGGGGGGCAGCCACCATTTGAAATATGGACACGCGCCATTGATTCTGGAGCCTTTACAGAAATTGGTACCACAGGATCACTCCGGGCATTACAACGAACTGGAAAGGGAATTTAATCCCTTCGTTTGACAACGGTTTCTATGTCAATAATGTCCGGAAGACTTGAATGATCAACAAATAAGGACGAGGCGGGACTAGAGCCAGAAATTGCGTCTGCTGCAAGAACAATGGCAGCTGCAGTGTAAGTCGTACATTCATTCTCAGGAAAACTGATGCTCCCAGGATGAACGAGCCCAGTAAGGCATTTCCCGTCTTCCTGACGCATTTCTAAAGCACCTTTAAACAGCGTCAAAGCATCCGATTGACTCCCGGCAATTAAATATGCCATAGCGCATTCACAAGTTTCTGCTGCCGTAACCCAATCTTGATCGCTTACACATCGAACCCCGTGGCCTTCAATGATAAATTTCTCTCGCTGAGTTTCAAGATAAGAAAAAGTATTTTCTGCATCAAGAGCGCCGGATAAGACTGGATAATACCAGTCCATAGCCCAACGTTCTTTTGGAGCGAAAGCACCTTCCGGTTGAGTCCGAATCGCATGAGCAAGATGCGCTAAAGAGAGTTCCCAGTCTGGACGATCATGCCCTAACTCTTCTCCTATAGCGATCGCACATCTCAAACTATGGCAGATGCTTGAAGAACCAGTAAGCAAAGCATATGACCATGGGGTTCCATCTTCATGCCTAGCCCAGAGTATTGGCCCGCTAGAGGTTTGAAGACGAAGAACAAACTCAATCGCTTTGTCAACTGAGGCCCACATGTGTTCAAGAAAACCTCTATCTCGTGTCATTAACCAGTGATGCCAAACACCAGTAGCGATATAAGCAATAACATTGGCATCAAACTTTGGATCTTCAATTCCATCCGCCAAATAATATTGATGCCATCCGCCAGCACCTGGACCATCATCAAGCTGCATCTCTAGCAGCCACTGATAAGCGGCTTCGGCTTCGTCAAGATGTCCAGTACATGCAAGCGCCATTGCTGCTTCTACATGGTTCCAAGGGTCACAGTGACCACCAGGAAACCAAGGAATCATGCCATTAGGAAGCTGCCATTCAGCGATAGTCGACGCGGTGCGTTGTAGATCTTTGGCATCGATTATTCCTTGGACCTCAGGTAGTGGCATAACTATTCTCCGAACTTAGTTTTTGGGCATAAACAACTTTGCTTTTTCCTAGAACAGGGTTCAAGAATGACTCTGTCCAGCGAGTCAACTTAGGGGCTTTAACGATATCCCAAGTTAATAATTTGTGGTAAGCGTTAACCAGCCAGTGATCCTCAATGGCTTTATTAGGACCCACAGCGCACCTCAACCACCAATATGGACTGTGCAAGGCATGTGCTTTATGGCTACCTAAAGGAGATAAACCAGCTAATTGCATTTTTTCTTCAAGCTCTTTACGCCCATAAATGCGAACATGTCCACCCTCAGCGTTCGGGGCATGATAGTCCTCTGACAGAGCCCAACATAATTTTTCCGGCAGTTTAGATGGAATTGTTACAGCCAAAACCCCGCCAGGGCGCAGAACACGCGTTAATTCGCTTAGCACTTCTTGATCTTGTTCGATATGTTCCATTACTTCGGAAGCTATAACTCGATCAAAAGATTCGTCGCTGAAAGGTAACTGGGTAGCGTCTCCGTTAGCAGTTTCTAACATAGTTCCTTCGGTTATTTCTCCGTCAGACCACATCACAGCAGCAATATTTCGAACTTGAACCAATTCTTCGTAGCCGAGATCACAGGCAACTACATCAGCCCCGCGACGCAGTGCTTCGTAGGCGTGACGACCAAATCCGCATCCTAAATCAAGAACCATGTCGTTCGGTTGTAAATCCAAACGCTCGTAACGAACAGTAAGCATTATTTAGTGCCCCTATTTTCTTCTAATAGAGCCCTATATTGCTCAACTGTACGCAGCGCCGTATGGTGCCAACTCCAATGATCAATAACACGCTGACGTCCTTGAATACCTACACGATTTCGGGCTTCAGGGTTATCAAGAGCCTCACGGATCATTGCAGCAAGAGCTTCGCTGTCACCAGGAGGCACCTGAAAACAAGTTTCATTATGAGTCCCTGTGACCTCAGGAAGAGCACCCCCAGTTGTCGTTACAAGAGGAACCCCACAAGACATAGCCTCAATAGCAGGCAACGAAAACCCTTCATAGAGAGAAGGGACTATCGCTAACTCGGACTCGCTATATAACTCAACAATACGTTCATCGGGTACCCCGTGTACCCAAGAAACACAGTCAGTGAGTCCTAACTCTTTGAATACATCTGAACTGGCACTGTCCTCTTTTTGGCGGCCAATAATTACAAGTTCTATATGTCTCTCTGTGCGTAGCTTAGCTATAGCCTCAAGTAGGTATTTCAGGCCTTTCATAGCTACATCAGCACTAGCAGTAGTAATTATTTTCCCTGGGATCCTTTTGACATTCTCCATAGGTAAAAACAAGTCTGGGTCCACACCAACCGGTACAACATGTACACGATCAGGGTCAACGCGATGGTCAGCTGATATATCTACTTTGGATGATTCGGAGACCGTCATCACCCTTTCCATCCGTTTAGCAACTTGAGTTTGCATTTTCGTAAATGCATACCATCGGCGCTTTCCGATTCTTTCAATCATTCCACGGGCGTGTTCGATTTCTAGGCGGCGGTCCACAGTAATTGGATGATGAATAGTTGAAAGGACAGGAAGTTTTAGGTGATTCTGCATGAGTAATAAACCCCATCCAAGGCATTGATTGTCATGCACTAAATCAAATTCGTCACGCCTCTTAGCGAGATGACTCCATGCTCTCATACTGAATGCCATCGGTTCAGAAAAATTACCTGTGTTGAAAGAGAGAGATTCCAAGAGGTCCCATTTTGTTTTTAACTCCCAAATTCTTGCTTTACGCATTGGGAAATAATCATTGTAAAGATCAAGGCTTTTGAGTTGAGTTAAGGGAACTGTTTCATCAAGAACCGGGTAGGGCTGTCCAGCAAAAACTTCAACATGATGCCCTAAGCCAGCAAGGGCTTTAGTTAAATGACGGGTGTAGACCCCCTGCCCGCCACAGTGTGGTTTACCGCGATAAGCCAAAAAAGCGATACGCAATGGGTCATCAGCGCCCATAGGTAAGTCTCTTTTAGTAACCATCTATTAATTGTGGCGCCACTTTTTGATGATTACTCGCTAGTAACTTGTACCTTTTGTCACATGAGAGCTTTAATCCAAAGAGTTAAATACGCAAAAGTAACGGTAAATAATGAAATTGTTGGCTCTATTGGCTCAGGACTATGCGTATTTGTAGGCGTCACTCATACCGATGACACTGAGAAATCAAGAAAGTTAGCTAAAAAAATTACTAATTTAAGAATTTTTGATGATTCTGAAGGAGTAATGAACCTTTCCCCCCTTGAAACAGACTCTGAAATATTAGTAGTTAGTCAATTTACTCTCTATGGCGATACCTCTCGTGGGAATCGACCTTCTTGGATTGCTGCTGCTAGACCAGAGCAAGCAGAACCACTTATAGAGGATGTTGTGCAAACTTTGCTTGAGGCTGGATTGAAAGTTTCAACTGGCGTATTTCAAGCCTATATGGAAGTTGAATTACTTAATGATGGTCCATCTACAGTCATTTTAGAGATATAGGTATTATCCAAAGTTAGTGGAGTCACTTTCCTCAGGCTTTTTATGCCCTATGAGGATCAACATAATTGAAAGAATAAATATTGGCCATATCCCGACTTCGGTAGCCCAAGTAAGGCCACTACGTTTTTCAACTGTTGAGTGAAGGACAGCCTGTTCAGATATTGCGGTTCTTTGCACCACATCACCATGTGGATTAATAACAGCACTGAAACCAGTTGGAGCAGCCTGTAGTACCCAACGGCCAGTTTCTAACGCTCGGAGACGACTAGACGCTATTTGTTGAGTCTGCACAATGGTTAACCAGTAACTTGCGCCATTTGTTGGGTTCAAAAGGATTTCCCCACCATCTTTAATCGCATCTCTAACTCGGTGATCAAAAAAGACTTCCCAAGATATAGCCACTCCAAAATTCCCAACTTCAGTCTGAAGAACTGCTGGATTAGTTCCCGGCCGAACATCACGAGCAGGAAGAAGATCGGCGGCAAAAATTTCAATAAAAGAACGAAGAGGAACGAATTCTCCGAAAGGCACAGTGCGCACCTTGTCATACCGGTCAACGACTACACCATCAGGGTTAATGGCAGTTGAGTAGTTCAAATTTGCTGTTTCGTCTTCATAATCCTGATGAAACCAGCCAGGGATAAGAACAGCATTCAGACGCTTTGCCTCCAAAGAAAGCAGTTCAGAAGCGGCATCTCCATAAAGACGACCGGAAAGTGGAAAATTTGTCGGAGGGTCTGGATTTACAACATTCTCAGGCCAGAGAACTAGATCGGTTCCCTCTTTAACCGATTGATTAGCTTCAATCTGATTAGCAAACACAATAGAAGCTCCAGAGGGAGTAGCACGTGTACGTTGAGGTCCTCCTCCTTGGACTATTGCTACTTCAATTTCCTCAACAGAGTGTCCCTGGGGAGACAGTGAGGCTAAAACACTTGAAACAACAAGGAACACGAAAGCGCCCACAATGGTTAAAACAGATTGGTTATTTGCTTTTCTCCCATCGAAAGCAGCGCTTAATGCCACACCTATTGCAACGACTAAGGCAACAAGAAGAAGTGATCCTCCAACCCGAACAACAGGAGCTAAAGGCCCAGCAGCTTGCCCTTGGGCCAAAGTAGCTAATGGAATACCTCCAAAAGGCCAAGACCAACGACCTAGTTCAGCCAGAGTAATAGCGCCAACTAAAGCAACTCGACGGCCTTGATCCTTTGGAACGACTAGAGAAGCTAACCCCATGAACCCTGCATGCACAATTGAATTGATGATCCACCCTGGGGGAGTGAGATCGATCATCCAAATCGTTCCAACTAAGGCCCATACCAACCCGACGCTGAATCCCCTAATGAACCGTTTAAGTGCAGTTTGACCACTCAAAATCCTGTCAAACAGAGCAATACCCAAAAAAGCGCATATCCACCAGCCCCAAGGAGGAACCGAAGCAACAATAAGAAGTCCGGAAAGCAAGCAACAGGCCAAAGATTTTAATTGCACGCCATTACCCATCAAGGAAGGTTGTCATTTGATCTGCACCTTCTTTACCTGAACGAACACAAGCTGGAACTCCTACTCCATATTGAAAAGTCCCAGCAGAAATAAGGCCGGGCGCAGAATGGCTTAATTTGTTTTGAAGATCCGCAACAAAATCAACATGCCCCACAGGAAACTGGGTTAAAGAATCTGGCCAACGACTAACTCTTACATCTACTGGTTTAGATTCAATTCCTAAGGTCACCAAAAGATCAGATTGCAATTCGCTTAACAACTCTTCGTCTGTCATTGATAAGTGCTTGGTGTCGTCAATACGACCAGTAGAAACTCGAAGAATTTCTAAATCTGGGTGCTTTAGGTGAGGCCACTTACTACCAGAGAAAGAGCAAGCAGTCATAAGAAGGCCTGATTCTCTAGGAACAAGAAAACCGCTTTGAGAAGCATCAGCTTCAAAATCTGTTCGAGAATAGCCAAATGTAATGAGCACTACTGAGGCATGTTTAATGGAGGCGAACTCTTTCGCTAATGAAGGGAAACTGTTTTCTAAGAGATTTGATGAAACATGGGCAGGAGTAGAAAGAAGTATCCCATCAACAAGTTCAAATCCATTTTCTGTATCAATTCTCCACTTCTTTTCGGAAAAACTAATATTTTGAACTTGAGTACTTGTTCTCAAAGAAGATTTGAGTGACTCGGTCAATGCAGTAATGATTCGACTCATACCTTCTGGGTGGGCATGAAACACTGGAGCATTTGGATCAACATTTTTTGCAACATTTCGAAGATGGTTCAACATTCCATCAGGATGATGTGCGGCTTCAAGCAATTGTGGAGCCATTAAAGCACAACTCATTTCATCGGCTTTACCAGCATTCACACCACCTAAAAGTGGATCAACAAGGCGCTCTAATACTTCTGAACCTACACACGCTCGAATAACTTGTCCCACGCTTAGGTCGCCAGTAGGTAAAACATGGTCCGCGAATCCTTCTCCGCTGAGCCTTAACAAAGCTTCAGGGGATAAAAGCCCCTCAGGAATGGAATCTATGTTCAATGGAACACCAAGAACATTCGGAGACGGTATTGACTGAAGTTTTTCATCAAGCCAAAGTGAAGCCCTTCGGGCGGAAGGAGAAACTAGTTCTGATTCAAGGCCAAGTTCTTTACATAAATCAAAAGCCCAAGGAACCCGAGCAAGAAAAGAATCTGCGCCTTCATCAACAGCAAGCCCTGCAAAAGAAGAGGTAACAAGTTTCCCCCCACTTGTGCTTTCAGATTCAAAAATTAGAATCTCAGTGTCTTGTGAGTTTCTCTGCAGGTAGTACGCAGATGCAAGCCCTGATATCCCCGCACCGATCACCGCGACTCGTCTAAGAGCCATTTCTTTCCGCCATATTAAGTGGATATGAGTGAACTTGTTCAACTACTTTTTCAAGAACCTCAGGGTTCGTTTCAGGTAAAACACCATGACCGAGGTTAAAAATATGCCCAGGATGACTTTTATTTCTCCCGAGAATGTCTGCTACCTCATTTGCAACTACTTCTTCTGATGCGAAACAAATAGCTGGATCAAGGTTTCCTTGAAGAATTGCTTCTGGCCCAAGCCTCATACGCGCAATATCAAGCGGAGTCCGCCAATCTATTCCCATCACTGAAGAACCAGCTGAAGCCATTAATTCAAGAATTTCTCCGGTCCCGACACCGAAATGAATAGTTGGAATATTTAAAGCATTTATTGCTGAGAATATTTTCTTACTGTGGGGTAAAACAAAACGCTCGTAAACGGCAGGACTTAGTGCTCCTGCCCAACTGTCAAATAATTGAATCGCAGAAACTCCCGAAGCAATTTGCGAATGTAAAGAGGAAATAACTATCTCTACGAGTCGATCCATTAACGCATCCCATAAAGCTGGATCTTCAAGCATCAGTGTTTTAGTTCGAGCGTAGGTTCTAGAAGGCGCCCCTTCAATTAAGTAAGAGGCAAGAGTAAATGGTGCACCTGCAAAACCAATTAAAGGAACAGTTAATACCTTTACTAATTGCTGAATTGTTTCTAAGACATAAGGAGTGTCATCTTCTGGTTGAAGCGGTCGTAGACGGTTTAAATCATCAGCGGAAGAAAAGGGGTTTTCTACCACTGGTCCAATGCCAGGATGAATCTCTACGCCGAATCCAAGAGCATGCAGAGGAACGACTATGTCCGAATACAAAATGGCAGCATCGGTGTTATACCGATGAACCGGTTGCAAAGTAATTTCAGTTGAAAGATCAGCATTTTTTATCGCATCTAAAATGCTTCCATCTCCCCGAATCTTTCTGTATTCAGGCAAAGATCTTCCCGCTTGTCTCATGAACCACACAGGAGTATGTTCATGCGGCTCGGCTCGACAAGCAGCTAAAAATGGAGAATCAGATAAAGGGTTCATTGCATAGATTGGTTTATTGATCGTTCTAGAATTTTACGTGATTTCAGGGCATGCGGGTTAGAAAGATGAGCAAGTGTTGAAGTCCTAGCCATCTGACAAATTTCCTCTGGGTTGTCTACCGACATATTGTCTTCTCCTCGAACTCTCAGATCTTCCGAGGTTGGTTGAAATACCAGAACAGAAGTTCCATAACTACGGATTCGTTCTACCTCTCTTCGTAAAGTACGGCTATGCCATGCTCTTCCAATTGGACCGCCGGGCCAAGAAGATTCACTTGGAACAGCAGTCATAGCAGAAGAAATTACGACTACGTCAAGGCCTAAAGGCGCAACTAAATCAGCATTAGTGGAAGAGTGGATACCTCCGTCTACATAACGAACACCATTTAATTCAACCGGGCGGAAATAACCCGGGATAGAGGAAGAAGCTTGAACAGCTGTTCCCACATCACATTCAACATCATCTCTCCCAAAAACCACCCTCTTCCCCGAATCAAAATCAACGCTGCATATCCAAGTAGACATATTTGGCCATGGGTCAGGATGAGATTCATTAATGCGCGCTGAAAGAGAAGAAGCATCTCCTTGCCCTTCAGGCAACATTCCGGCTAAAGACACAACAGGTCGAGGCCTTCCCCGACCCAACACACCTTGAAGTATTAAGTAAGGACTAGCTGGCCACAAAGACTTATGAGGAGGAGGACTCTTTGGAAGACTAAGTGGAGTTACAACTCGGCCTCTGATCATTTGTCCTTCAGGACTCAACTCTTCATTTGAATAATATGCAGCATGATCAGTAGCGGATAAACCTGCACGAAGCCCAACAGCGGTACTAGCACCAGCAGAAGTTCCAACTATTAGATCTGCTGTTCTTGGATCCCACCCAGTAGCTTCAAAGAGTCCTGATAAAACTCCAGAGTGATAGGCGGCACCAGAAGTTCCCCCAGCACTTAATACGAGTCCAACAGTAATCATGCTCCCCATCGTCGCAGATTAAAGGAAGAAACCGACACTTTAGAGCAGATTGGTGAAGATATTTCCTCCGCTAGAATAAATCTTCGGCCAATTATGGGGAAAACGCTCATAGGAGGAATGAATTCTCATAGGAACCATGAATTGATTATGTCCATATTTCCGGAGGGTGTAGATGCATCCTGAACTTGAAGCTGAACAAGCCTATGTAGATAAGGCGTATTTTTATCTGGAATCTGCACGGCTTCGAGCGCTTGATTTGACTGACATGGTGGAGGTAGGACGCGGAGGAACCAATCAAGCTCGCTTTGAAAAAGAAGCAATATGGGATTCAGTTGCTGGTCGTCTAGAGGAACTAGATCTCGGTGAAGCTGCTCTTGTATTTGGGCGTATAGACCAAGAAGAGGGACTTGGAAGCAACCGTTACTACATAGGAAGAATAGGGGTCTGGAATGAAACCCAAGATCCAATAGTTGTTGATTGGAGGGCACCAATCGCAGAAGCTTTCTATCGAGCTACCGGACCAGAACCTATGGGGCTAGAAAGGCGAAGACATTTCGTCAGTCGACGTCGCCAGCTTTTAGCCATAGAAGATGAACTATTTGGAGATATAGAACGATTTCGTGATGGAAGTAACCGTCTTCGAGGTGAAGGAGCGCTAATCGCCGCTCTAGAGACTGAACGAACTGGACGTTTGGGTGACATTGTTGGCACAATTCAAGCAGAACAAGATGCAATTATCAGAGCTCCGCTCGCTGGTGTTTTGTCAGTACAGGGAGGACCAGGTACAGGGAAAACCGTTGTAGCTCTTCATCGAGCCGCCTACCTTCTTTACACTCATCGATTCCCTCTTGAAGGGCAGGGAGTCCTCGTTGTCGGACCAAATCGACTTTTCTTGGCTTACATCGAACAAGTTCTTCCATCTTTAGGAGAAGCAGGTGTAGAGATGGCTTCTCTAGCAGATCTGATTGATCGGGCATGGGTTGATGACCGAAGAGACACAGAAGAAATATCTAGGTTAAAAGGTGACTTACGTATGGTGCGGTTCATTTCACGTGCTATACGAACTCGCCAAAGACCCTTGCGTGAAGATTTTAGAATCGGGCATGGAGTGCAGTGGTTGTATCTATCTGCTGAGAAAAGTGCCGAAATAGTTTCAGAAGCTCGCCGTCGTTTCAGAACCCACAATGCAGCACGCAGGTTTGTTGAAGCGGAGTTCTTTCAAGAATTAGCTTTAAGTGGGCGTGAATCTCTTGACCCTAAAGGCCTAGCAGAGAGGTTGAGAGGAGATATTCAAATACGGGAAGCACTTGAATGGATGTGGCCAGTGCTAACACCGGCCCAATTGCTTAACGACTGTTTTGGCTCACGTGCGTTAATTCGTGCTGCTGATCCAAAACTTACCGAGAGAGAAGTAGAAGCTCTTTATCGTCCACGTTCTAAAATAGCTGAAGAGGTCCGGTGGACAGCGTCGGACGCATCTTTATTGGATGAGGCCCGCGCTGCTTTAGGCGCAAGACCAGGACGACGTGATCTGGAAGCTATTCGAACTTACGGGCATATTGTTGTTGATGAAATTCAAGACTTGTCGCCTATGGATCTAAGAATGCTTGAAAGAAGATCACTAAATGGGTCAATGACTGTGGTAGGAGATATTGCGCAGGCAACAGGAGCTTGGGCGCATAATGACTGGGATAGCATCCTCGAGCATTTACCTGACCGTCGCCCCGTTAACCAATATGAACTTACCGTTGGGTATCGCATCCCGGCACCGCTAATGGATATAGCCGCAAAAGTATTAGTTGAAGTAGCGCCTAATCTCACTCCGCCACGTTCCGTGAGAAGTGATGGAGATCCACCGAGATTCATATCAGCGCAACTTAATGATCAACAAACCGGTTTGATTCAAGTAATAAAAGATGAATTAAACGCAGTTGGTACCGGAAACCTTGCAGTAATTGTTGCTGCATCACAGATAGAAGAAATTGAAGAATTGCTTTCAACTAACAAAATAGATTTTGGGAGACCAACTCGAGCAGGTCTAGATTCTTCTGTAACCGTGGTTCCAGTCGGACTGGTAAAAGGTTTAGAGGTTGATGCGGCAGTAGTGGTCGAACCGAGACGTATAGCTGAAGAGCAAGAACAAGGACTTCGCGCTCTCTATGTTGCGCTTACACGGGCAACAAAAAGAGTAGCAATTGTCCATTCCGACTCTTTACCAGAAGTACTTCGCCAGTTTTAAAATTCTGTTCTAGCAACAGCTATTAGTTATGTGATATTGCATCTAACACTTTTAGTCTTGAAGCTCGATACGCAGGAAGAATCGCCGCAATAATTCCAAAGATTGCGGAGATCAGAAGATACTGGATTACAGACCTAACTGGTATTGAAAGCTCACTAACGATTGAAGTATCAATTGCTGCAGTAGCAGCAAGCCCAAAGAGTATTCCCATAGCTACTCCTAAAATTCCACCAAAGAGAGCAATAATTACAGCTTCCCAGCGGACCATACGGCGCACTTGACGTCTAGTCATGCCAATTGCTCGTAGAAGCCCTAGTTCACGAGTTTGTTCATATACCGAAAGAGCCAAGGTGTTGGTGATACCTAAAACCGCAATCAAGAGAGACAAGCCAAGAAATACTGTGATGATCCTCAACACTTGATCAAGCTGCGCTTCAACAGACTCCCGGTATTCTGTTTGGCTTTCTACCGCAAGTTGTGGATACTCATCAGTGAAAGTAGTTACTAATCCAAGGGCTTCATCAGTGTTAGCTAACGGACTGTAAAGGACACTGAGAAAAAAGTCTTGCGTCTGTGGTAGATATTTTTCAAATGTTGAGTTGTCGACAACCCAATTGCCAAGCAGCGTGGCGTTATTGTAAATGCCGACGATGGTTAGATTTGCTTCACGAGTACCACCAAATTTGACCGAAACTTGATCCCCAATAGCAAAATTGTTTGTTTCTGCGGGATCAGAATGAAGAAGTAATACTCCATCTGAACCGTCAGGGACTTGAGCGTTTATTGAGCCTTCTGCAACGTCAATATCCATGTGTTGAGACAGTAAGGATAAATCCGTGCTAACAACATCCTTATAGTCATCGGCAACTGTCATTCCGGAGAAAGCAAATCTGTAGTTGATCGTTGAATCAATTAACTCTGGATTCTCTTCTGCGGCGATGCGTAAATCAGTTACAAGATCAGAGGAAAATCCCGTAGGGGGACCGAAACTTCCTTGTGAACTGATAAATAGATCAGCGGAGATGCTTGTATCAAGTGTTTTCCCAATAGTTGCTTTAAGGGAATCGCTAACTACCGCAGCCATACTTACAAGTGCTAACCCGATAGTGAGAGCAGCAGCAGTTGCCGCAGTACGGCGTGGTCGACGGCCAGCATTCTCTTTTGCAAGCCTTCCGGGCATTCTGAATACTTTCTGGATTGGCAAACCAAGGAAGTTGGCGATTGGCCGTGTGGCTACCGGACTTAGAAGGTAAACGCCCCCAAAAGTAGCCAAAGCACCAGCAGCTAGAAGTGTTAATTGAGGAGCAGTGCTCAAACTATCTCTAAAGATGCTTGTCAATAACATGATTACACCTATGCAAGCGACGCTAACCCCGCCGATTAAACGCCGTGAAAGACTTGTTGGCGTAAGTCCGGGCTGATCACGAAGAGCTTCAACTGGAGCTATAGAACGCACTCGGTTAGCGGGACCGATAGAAGATACAACAGTAGATCCAATACCTATCACAGCAGCCACAATGATTGTTCGCGAACGGATAGGTAAAGATCCGGAATCACTGCCTAGTCCAACAGATTCAAGTAATTCTTGCCCGCCTAAAGCCAATCCGTAACCAGCGACTAGCCCTAAAGCACTCGCAAATACGCCGATTAAGACCGCTTCTAAAATCACAGATTGAACGACCTGACGTGAAGTAGCGCCCAATGCTCGTAGAAGTGCGAGCTCTTTTACGCGTTGCCCAAGAACGATAGAGAAAGTGTTATTGATAATGAAGGCACTAACTATTACAGCAATAATGGCAAAAGCTAATAAAACGTTTGAAAGAATATCAATGAACTGAGAAAAGTCATCTTGGTTCTCTTGGGTAATGGTCTCAGAGTCAACCACTTCTATCTGTATGTCAATATAAGAAGTAAGAGCGTCTTGTTGTTTTTCAGGCAGAGCTAAGAAGTTTGAGGCAAATTGATCAGTAAATCCGTCAAGTAAAGTTTGAAGAGAATTTTGTACTGTCGGGATATCAACCCCTTCTTCAACTTCAATCAATATTTCATCAAAGGTTCCTATTTCCCCGAAATCCCCTAAGGGAATATTTCTATTAAGAAATGTTTGCGCTGTTTCAGTTTCAAAGATAGATATTGTGGCGCCGGTAGCTTTGTTTTCATCGGGAGACCGCCAGTTCGCTGTTCCCACTAACTCAAAAGTCTTATTTCCAGATGGGCCACTAATTTGATATGTGTTGCCAATAACAAAACCGTTATCAGAAGCAGTATCTACATCAAGAGCGAATTCACCGATCACAGATTCGTCTTCAATAGGGCCAGTCCACACTGGACTACGGCCTTCAACGATGAAATATTGTGTCAATTTCCCTGCTTCGTAGTAATTGACACCAAACTGGGGCGCACCGAAAGTGGTTACGGCTTCTGATTCGCCGTCACTATTAATAAATATTGGTTGTACGTTGAATGCCCTGATAAAAGGCGCAACTGTTTTAATACCAGATACTTCGGTATTCACTATTTCAAGAATTTGTTCTGGGACCGGAACGCGAATCGAACGATCAGCGTCCTGCGGCACAGCTGCTCTCACTATTAGGTCTTGGTCACTGCCAATATCAGCAGACAGTTCGTCAAATGAATCTCGAAGTTGATCAGTGAGGAAGAAAGATGTTGAGAGAAACGCCACACCGAGTACAACAGCGAAGGCAGTTAACGCATACCGTAATTTTCTGCGACTTATATTGCGGAGGGTAAGTCTAAACATTAGCCATCAAGGCGTTTCAGGGTGTCAAAGATTTCTTCAGAAGAAGGAGCGCTGAGTTCTTCCACTATTTTTCCGTCTGCGAGAAAAAGAACCCGGTCGGCACGGCTAGCTGCTGCAGCATCATGGGTGACCATTACAAGGGTTTGATTTAGGTTATCTACAGCAGATCTCAAGAAATCAAGCACTTCGTTACCAGTGATTGAATCTAGATTTCCAGTTGGTTCGTCTGCGAAAACGATAGCCGGTTGAGAAACTAGTGATCTGGCTACCGCAACTCTTTGTTGTTGCCCACCAGATAGTTGATCAGGGCGGTGGTCTAATCGATCCGCAATGCCCACTGCATCAACTATTTGATCTAGCCAAGAGGAATCTACTTTCTGCCCTGCAAGATCCATAGGAAGAGTAAGGTTCTCTTTTGCTTTCAAGGTGGGGATTAAATTGAAGGCCTGGAATACAAATCCAACCTTGTCGCGTCTAAGCAAAGTGAGTTCTCGATCAGATAGGTCACTAAGGGAAACTTCATTTATAAAGGATTGTCCAGTGGTAAGGGTGTCAAGTCCAGCCACACAGTGCATAAGAGTTGATTTCCCAGATCCTGAAGGGCCCATGATTGCGGTGAATTCTCCTGCTTGAAATTCCACATTAATTTCATCAAGAGCCCGTACCTCAGTTTCGCCTTCACCGTAGATTTTGGTTCCATTGACGACGCGCGCCGCTGTAATTGAAGAAGTGTCCATATAGATAGGTTAGAAGTCTTTAGATCAGATGAGTTAAGTTATTTCTATATATGCAAAAAAATTTTGAAGTTCATATACGTCTGGTTGAACAAAAGGATCTTAACACTGTGTTGTTAATGAACAACGAAGCTGTCCCAGCCGTAAACGAATTAAATGCTGAAGATCTCCAATGGTATTTTGAAGTAGCAAATACCTTCTTTGTGGGAGAAATAGACGGTGAAATAGTTGGTTTTCTAGTGGGTCTTGATGGACCAGGACTACCTTATGAAAGCGAAAACTATGCATGGTTTTCATCCCGGTATGAAAAGTTTTTGTATGTAGATCGTGTAGTAGTAGATTCTGGAATTTTCAGTCAAGGACTTGGTCAACTTTTTTACAAAAAATTCATTGAAGACTCATCTGGATATTCATTTTTGTGCGCCGAAGTGAATCTTCGACCCAGAAATGAGCGTTCTTTACGGTTTCACGAAAAGTTTGGTTTTAAGCCCGTAGGCGAACAAGATACCAACAAAGGTAAGAAGACCGTTCAAATGCTTGAGTACAAAATTTCTTAGGGCTAACCCGGGACAATTCTTGTGCTAGCTGGCTGATGCCCTAGGGAGCCACAAGACCAACAAAGATCTCCGAGGCTACCTCGCCAAGTAACCTCACAATGACTACATACCAAACTCACCCATCCGAGGGGTTCATTTGATGCAACAATTCCCTGTTGCAATGGAACGGATTGGTTCAAAAATGGTTTAAGGGCCATGCGCGGCACCCTAATCAAGCCAGAGACCCGAATGGGTGATACCCCCCAAGGTTTCGCTTCTCGTATTGTCCTCTAGCCTTTGTAAATAACAAGAAACATAAATTACCTATGTAAATAAATCATTGCCTAGGAGGCATCGTGACAGAAGAAAACCAAGACATACCAGCAGCAGACGGGTCCAGCCCACGACGCACAGAGTTTTCTGCACCACCCCCAATGGTGATAGATGTTGAAAAAACCTATACAGCTGAAATGGTTACTTCCATGGGGTCAATGACTATTCATTTGAATCCTGCTTTAGCCCCTAAAACAGTAAATAACTTCATTTTTCTCGCACGTTGGCATTACTACGATGGGATCATTTTTCACCGAGTTATTGATGGATTTGTTATACAAGGAGGGGACCCACAAGGTACAGGTATGGGTGGACCTGGGTATAGATTCGAAGATGAGTTACCGGCACCAGGACGCTATGAGTTGGGTTCATTGGCTATGGCTAATGCTGGACCAAATACAAATGGAAGCCAGTTCTTTATCATCACTGGACCGAGTGGCCAGGGCTTACCGCCTCAATACTCATTATTTGGTCAAGTAATTAGAGGCTTAGAAGTAGCAGACGCCATGCAAAAAGTCCCTACTAATCACAGTGATCGACCAGAAACTGACATAGTGATTGAATCGGTAACAATCACAGAAAACGAGGAGGTATAGACATGGCATCGTCAAATTACGGAATAAAACAGGTCGGAATTGTCGGTGGAGGACAAATGGGAGGTGGAGTCGCTGAAGTAATGGCTAAAGCAGGACTCCAAACAGTAATCAAAGAAGTCAACGCTGAACTAGCAGAAAAAAGTCAAGCGGGTATTGAAAAATCATTAAACCGTGCCTTAGAGCGCGGGAAACTTGACCAAGAGTCCCATGCCGCAGTCTTATCTAATCTCTCCTATACAACAGATCTTGCCGATCTTGCATCAAGTGATCTGGTAGTTGAGGCAGTAGTTGAGTCGTATGAATTAAAGGCACAAATTTTTTCTGAACTGGATGAAGTGGTGACATCTTCCGAAGCAGTTTTGGCTACAAATACATCATCAATACCAATTATTGATATAGCGATGAACACAAAGAGGCCAGAGCAGGTCATTGGTTTACACTTCTTCAATCCAGCTCCAGTAATGAAATTGGTAGAAGTTATACCATCAGTTAGGACTTCAGAATCGGTGACCCAAAACATAACTAACTTCACGACAGAAGTAATTGAAAAAACTGTGGTCGCAGCTAAAGATCGTGCAGGCTTTGTTGTCAATATGCTCTTAGTCCCTTACATGCTTGCTGCTATGAAAATGTATGAAGCAGGCCATGCTACGGCGGAAGACATAGATGCAGGTATGAAACTTGGAGCGGCTCACCCAATGGGCCCATTGGAACTAAGCGACATGATTGGTCTCGACACTATGCTGCTTGTCGGTGAAACTTTGTTTGCTGAATACGGGGATGCCTTTTATCTGCCGCCACCGCTATTGAAGCGCATGGTTGCAGCAGGCCAACTCGGCAGAAAATCAGGACAAGGTTTCTATTCTTACTAATAGTAAAAGGGAAGCTATTAGGCGATGAGGTTAGCCCAGTTGCCTTAGTTGCTTCATGAATGAATATGTCGTCTGCTGATTCTAAAAATAGTTCACCAATTGGGCTCGTTGTGAATCCGCGATCAGGAACGGACGTAAGAAGAGCAATTGCTGCAGCTGGGAGTGTCACAGTCGCAGACAAGGTCAACATTGTCAGAAGGGTCGTCCTTGGAGCATGTGAGGCTGGAGCGAATCGTTTTATTGTGCAAGGTGACCCTCATCGAATAATCGAAAGAGCGACAGAAACAATTCGTGGAGTAGAACTGGATTGGGTAAAAGACCCGCTTACCTATTCAGAACAAGACACGGTTAATGCGGTGCGGTATATGCATGATCAAGGGTGCATGGTTGTGGTGGTTCTCGGAGGGGATGGAACGAATCGAGTAGCAGCACTTGCTTGGCCGGATATACCGGTAATTCCAGTGTCGACCGGTACAAATAATGCATTTCCTATTTTTGTTGAAGCCACTGTGGCTGGAGCTGCAGCGGGACACTTAGCGTTGGGTCAAGTTTCTATAGATGAAATAGCACAAAGATCTAAGGTCGTCAGATTAGAAGTATGTGATCAAAATGGAATTTCAGAAGAACCAGATTTAGCATTAATAGATGCCGTTGCGGTGAGAGACCGATATGTGGGATCGCTTGAACTTTTTGATCCAGAGACTCTTTCACTTGCGGTTCTCACTCAAGCCGATCCTTCTTCCGTAGGATTTGCCGGGGTAGGCGGACTGATTGAAGAAATTAGTTCGTCAGAAGACGCTGGTCTCCTCATTCGGTTTATTTCTCCTTCAAAAAGTGATCGTGTTGTTCGCGGTCCTACTGCTCCCGGGCATTATGCCGACCTTGGATTAGCGGAAACGAAAAAAATTGGATTAGGAGAGGAAATAATTTTGGAAGGCCCTGTGCTTCTAGCTTTTGACGGAGAGCGAAAGCGACGTCTAGTTGACGGGGCCAAAGCCATAATTAGAGTTCAACGAAATGGTCCAAGAGTTATTGATGTGGCAAAAGTTATGAGATGGGCTGCACAAAATAAAACGTATATAACTGAAGGCCCTAAAAGCTGATTCTCAGTAGGTCATCAATATTTCTGGCAGTTGATCAAAAGAAGCAGCTACTGAAAATATGAAGTCTTTTATTTCGGATTCATCAATATGTTCATGTTTCCAAGTTGAGTGATGAGGAACATGGATAGCTCTTCCTCCAATTGCGAGCACCGGCAAGATATCTGATGGCACCGAGTTCCCAACCATAATAAATTCTCCAACATTGACTTTGTGACGTTGAAGAACTTCTTCATAAGTTTTTGAGTCTTTCTCTCGGACGACTTCAATCCCTTTGAAGTAATGGCTCAGGCCGCTAGAACTAATTTTTTTATACTGATCAGTCGGGTCACCTTTTGTGATTAAAAGTAGTTCATAGCTCTTGGAGAGTAAGTCCAATGTTTCAACTACTCCAGAGAGAATCTCCACAGGATGTTCGATGATCCACCAACCGTTTTCAATAATTGATCTAGTCAGATCAGCATTAACTTCGCCTTGAGTTAGCTCTATGGCAGCTTGGATAGACGAGAGCGTGAAACTTTTCACGCCATACCCATAGCGTTTTACGTTGTTTCTTTCTATATCCAGCAAGGTTTCATCAACGACTTCACCGTCAGCCCATCTTGATAATAAATTGCGAAGTTTTTCTTGAGCAAAATCAAAACGTGCTTGGTTTTCCCAAAGGGTGTCGTCTGCATCAAGGCCAAGTGTTAGGGCAGAACTCATAGGAGAAATCTTAGAGGTAAATTTAAGTAAACAAAGAAGGGAATCCCCGATTTCGCTTCTTTGTCGGACTAGCGTTACAGGTTATGCGCCAACTTTGTATGCGATCGGCTTGCAACGGCCCTGCTGTTGTTCTGGTCATAATGAATCATTCTGAACTTACGTTTACTATTCGTGAGCCAGGAGAAATTGACGGTCCTGGAAGGGTAGTTCTTTGTGAAACCCATCTTGAACGGATGAAGGCTCCTATCGGGTGGACAATCATAGATGAACGCCCAGGAGGAGATGTCATAGCTTTACGGCCATCCAGTAAGTCTGAAGAGGTAGAAGTCAATCCGCAGCCAATAACTGAAGCTACTCATCCACTTCGGTCCCGCTCAACAGAATCTAATGAAGAAGATTCTTCAGTAAAGGAAATGAAACCTTCTAAAACTCCTCTTCTTGCTAGGGCTTTTCTTGGTGTTGACCGCCATCCAGCGTCGACCACTGGTTCCTCTCCTGTTGATGAGGATGATGACATCGACTGGGATCAACGTGACCTCCTTAACGAGCAAGAAGATGAGCAGATGTCACTTGAAGATATGGAGCCATACGAACCAGATCCCGCATAAGTCAGGGCAATTTAGGCCCTTGGGATAAAAATGAGGTCTTGGCTATTTGCTCTTTTAGTTTGTTTCCTTGGAATAGTAGTTGCACTAGGTCTTCTATTTAACGGGGACTCTGATGAAATTATTGAGAACCTCACTCCAACTTCAACAACGACCACTTCAACAACGACCACGACCACTTCGACAACAACTACTTCAACAACAACCACGACCACTTCAACAACAACTACGACGACTGAAGCTCCTTATGACGGTTGGGTAGACCCAGCTTCAATAGGTGAGCCTTGGGGAGAATCGGTAGAGGGTGTTCTAACTTTTCGAGGATCTCCAACTCGTAGCTGGCATGGAGAAGGACCCGTTCCGCAAAACCCTATTTCAGCATGGGAATTTCCTTCTGAAAGAAGGATGTGTTCAGTGAGTAGTGTGGCAGGAGAGTCTAAACAATGGTGCGGTATGGGCTGGACCGGACAACCTGCTCTACTTGAACGCGAAGGAGATACCTGGCTCATATTCGGCGCTTACGATGGAAATGTACATTTTGTAAATGCACAGAACGGTGAACGATTTCTGCCAGATTTTCAAACCGGAGACCTAATTAAAGGATCAGTTACCGTAGACCCAGATGGGTTCCCACTTGTGTATGTCGGGTCAAGAGATGATTACCTCCGAATTATTAGCTTTGATGGAGGAGAAGCAAAAGAATTATGGAGATTCCATGCTTATGACGTTTCTCCAACAAAATGGAATAACGATTGGGACTCTTCTCCATTAGTAATAGACGACTACTTATTTGCAGCAGGAGAAAATAGTAGATTTCACATCTTCAAGTTAAATCGCAACTACGGCTTAGAAGGTCAGGTAATAGTTGAGCCGGAACTAGTTTTTGATTTCCCAGGATGGGACGATGAACTTTTAAGAAACGTCGGCTCGAATGTTTCAATTGAAACATCTCCCGTAATTCTTGGAAACACTCTGTATTTTGCTAATTCAGGAGGATTAGTACAAGGATGGGATATTTCAGGTCTAAAAGAAGGAGAAGAGCCGAGTCGAGTATTCCGTTTTTGGGCTGGAGATGACATTGACGCAACAATCGTTCCCGATGACGAAGGCTTTCTGTATATAGGAGTGGAATATGAGCGTGGCACCAGTCGCTCCGAAGAAGTAGGGCAGATAATCAAACTCGATCCTTTAGATGAAGACAATCCAATTATTTGGTCTCTGGATGCACGTTCATATATAAATTCTGGAATTTGGGCGACTCCAGCTATTTATAAAGACTTATTAATTATTCCCACAGCACAGGGGCAAATTCTTGGCATTGATCGAATGGAAGGAACCATTCGATGGGAAATCAACCTTTCTAGTAAAGTTTGGTCCTCTCCAGCGATTGTTGACGACATTATGGTCGTAGGAGATTGTCAAGGGAACGTAAGAGCTTTTGACGTTTTAGATACTTCTATTACTCCAAGAGAACTTTGGAGCGTAGACACAGGTGGGTGTGTTGAGGCAACTGCTGTTATTTGGAAAGGCTCTGTTTACGTAGGTTCATGGAGTGGATACTTGCATGCAATTCGCGATTTCGTACAATGAAACTCATTCAGATAGATTTAAAATAGACACGAACAAAAAGTTCTATTTTTATTAGAGGATTCGATACATGGCGGAATATACCGAAGAAGAAATTCGAGAGTTAGCTCGTAAATTGTTAGAAGAAGTAGATCACACAAAGGTAGATCAACACACTTTCAGGGGAGAACAATTTGATCGAGGGTTAGCATTTGTTCAGTTTCCTGAAGGCTTGGGTGGTTTAGGTCTTTCTAGCCGCAAGATGCAAACTGTTGTGGACACTGAGCTGCGTTCAGCTGGAGTCCCTTATCACGACTTAGCAATTAACCCAATAGGCATTGGAATGGGCGGTCCAGTCGTATTGACCTATGCATCTGAAGAACAAAAGAAACGTTTATTGCGACCAATGTTTACCGGTGAGGAAATTTGGTGTCAGATGTTTTCTGAACCTGGATCTGGTTCAGATGTTGCAGGACTGGCGACGCGAGCAATCCGAGACGGTGATGAATGGGTAGTGAACGGACAGAAAGTCTGGACAACGCTCGCACATGTAGCTCGATGGGGAATGCTTGTAGCACGTACAGATCCCGATCAACCAAAGCATAAAGGTCTCACGTACTTCCTTCTAGATATGCAATCGGAAGGTGTAGATGTGCGGCCTTTATATCAAATCACCGGAGACGCGGAATTTAACGAAATTTTCCTTAGTGATGTTCGAATCCCTCATGAAAATGTTTTTGGAGATGTTGGAGGCGGTTGGGCTGCAGCAGTTACAACATTGATGAATGAAAGAGTTGCCCTTGGAGGAGGGGTTCCGAAACAAGGAACAGGTCCTATCGCAGATTTAATGCATATCTGGGAAGAACGAAAAGGATCACTAGATGATGTCAGTGCTTCCGTTATGAGAGACCGTATTTCGGAACTATGGATACAAGCGGAAGCTCTTCGCTTAACTAATTGGCGAGCTAGAGAAGCCAGTAAATCAGGTAATCCAGGACCAGAAGGGTCTGTAGGAAAACTTATGTCTGCAGAGATGAATCAGAAAATTTATGAATTATGCATGGACATAATCGGACCAGAAGCGTTAACGTTTGAGGCCGGATATGAAAGAAACCGAGGAGACGGATCTTCTTGGGCTAGATCAAGCCTCAAATACAGTTTCTTGCGCTCAAGAGCGAACACCATTGAAGGTGGAACTTCTGAGGTAATGCGCAACATTCTTGGAGAACGGGTGCTTGGACTACCTGGTGACGTTCGAGTTGATAAAGATATTAACTGGGTTGATGTTCCAAGGAACTAAATTTAGTTTCTGTACCAAGTAGTTCCAGACGGGCCGTCTTCAAGAATTATTCCTCGGTTAGATAGTTCCTCCCGGATACGATCTGCTTCAGTAAAATCTTTAGCCGCCTTAGCTTTGGAGCGTGCTTCAACCAATGCGTTAATCTTTTCCGCGTCTTCGCCGTCGTTGTCGGCTTTCAAAAGTGAGATACCAAGAACTGCTAAAAGTTCATGGACTGCACTAACCAATGAAGAAGCTTTTTCAAGGTTGTTGTTATCTAAAGCACTGTTAGCAGCACGAACTGCATCAAAAATTATTGCCAGCCCACCTGCTGTCCCTAAATCGTCGTCCATTGCAGTCCGAAACTTCTCTATCACATCAGTAGCAGGACCCATTTTGGGTAAATCCATTCCATCTATTCTTCGTTCGAAACTATCTAGCCGGTCAAGAGCTGCAGTTGCTGCTTCCATTCCATCTTCATTTATTTCCATTGTTCTTCGATAATGAGTTTGGAGAACTAGCAAGCGAAGAGACCGTGGATCCCAAGAACTTAGTAGTTCGTTAAGAGTAAGAAAATTACCGAGAGACTTAGACATTTTTTCATTGTTAACTTGAACCATCCCGTTATGAACCCATGTTCTGGCGAATAGTCGGTCACATCCAACGCACTCTGCTCGTTCATTTTCATGATGTGGGAACATGAGATCGTCACCGCCGCCATGAATATCAAAGTCATCACCTAATAGGTCTAGAGACATTGCGACACATTCAATGTGCCATCCAGGACGACCCAAACCCCAAGGTGATTCCCAAGCAGGTTCATCAGGTTTTGCTGCTTTCCAAAGAGCGAAATCAAGTGGATCCTGTTTCTCAGTATCCACCTCTACTCGAGTACCAGCATTTTCTCGTAGTTGGTCAAGAGACTGATGAGCTAAAGCTCCGTAGTCATCAAGTTTTTCTACTGAGAAGTAAACCCCAGAAGATGTTGAATAAGCCATATCTCTATTTACAAGATCTTGAATAATAGCGATCATCTCATCGATGTACTCTGTAGCTCGGGGTCGATAATCAGGGCGGATGATGTCTAGCCGATCCATCTCTTCTATATATTTTTCTTCGTATAGCCTTGCTAGTTCAGGTTCTGTTGTTCCTTCCGTAGCGGCGCGTTCAATAATTTTGTCATCAATATCAGTGATATTGGAAACAGCGGTCACTTCATAACCAGACCATTTCAAGTAACGAACTAATACATCGAATGCTAAAGAAGAACGGGCATGACCAAGGTGTGGAATATCGTAGACAGTGGGGCCACACCAATAAATAGAAACTTTCCCAGAGTCTCGAGGCACGAACTCATTCTTGTTTCCAGTCAAACTATCGGCAAAGCAAAGCATTAGATCAGGATACAACAGACCTGATACTTAAGAAGTGAGCGCTAAATTAAAACACCGAGCAACGCTGCTGCTTCACTAAGAGTTGAAGCAGCATTCGAGTCTTCTTCTACTCCCTCGAGGGTTTCTTTAGCGAACAGGTCAAGCGACTCGCGCGCACTCCATGTATCCAAATCATTATCAAGAGCATTCCGTACAGAAGAAAGAAGAGAAGAAGAATCAGGCCCTTTGGAACACTGTGATGCTTTGATTAACCTATCAAGCCGCTCAACGCCTTCATTGATATCTTCATCAAACCATTCAAACCCAGCTCTATAGTGATGACCTAATAAAGAAAGCCTCAGGGCCCGAGGATCATATTTACTGCATAAATCCCGAACAAAAACGAGATTTCCCAAAGACTTAGACATCTTTGTGCCTTCGTAAGCAACCATTCCTACATGCATCCAGTGTCGAGCTAGTGGTTTACCTGTTACAGCTTTACTCTGCGCTTCTTCACACTCATGGTGGGGGAAAATTAAGTCTTCTCCACCCCCATGAAGGTCAATGGTCTCACCTAGGTCACTCATTACCATCGCAGAACATTCAATATGCCAGCCAGGGCGTCCAACTCCGAATGGAGAATCCCATGAGGGCTCGTCAGCAGCGGAAGGCTGCCACAAAACAAAATCAAGTGGATTTCGCTGCTTTGGGTCATCTGGTCGGCCCCCACGTTCTGCAGCATAAGTTTTCATAGTTTCTTCGTCGTAACCAGAAATAGAGCCAAATGAATCAAAAGTGGAGGTATCAAAGAAGGTAATGCCATCCACCATGTAAGTATGACCAGCTTCTTTAAGTTGTTTTATTAAGTTCACAATTGCTTCAATGGATTCTGTTGCTCTGGGCTCAGTAAAAGCAGGCCTCATATTCAAATCAGTCAAGTCCTTATTAAATTGCTTCATCTCTTTAGCAGCTAGATCTTGATAATGAATGCCGAGCTCTCTGGCTTTCGGAAGAATGGAATCATCAACATCTGTTACATTTCGAACCATTTTTACTTCATGGCCGAGGTCTTCAAGCCGTCTAATAACTAAGTCAAAGGTTAAGTACGTAAAAGCATGACCAAGATGAGTCGCGTCATAGGGAGTGATACCGCAGACATACATACTTGTTGAAATTTCAGGGTCGAAGACCTTTATTGTTTGAGATGCAGTGTCGTACAGTCTCATAGGCCCAGCCATGCCATTAACCTTTTTCATCTAAAACAACGTAGTAGGAGAAATGCATCATGGCGCCCTCGGCAGGAATCGAACCTGCGGCCTACCGCTTAGGAGGCGGTCGCTCTATCCGACTGAGCTACGAGGGCAGAAAGAACATTGACTGTGAAAGTTAACACAATTTTAAGTTGTGTGATAAAGAACACACCTTGACATGAGCGTAATTACCGAAAGATAAAATTAATCAGAGATAAGTGGAGGTCAATGAACTTGAGCAGCAACGAACATACTTCGCAACTAGTTGATGTAAGCGCCCCAGGCTCACTCCCTTTTGTAGATTTTGAGATTTCAGACTTCTCAGAACTTATTCATGCCACTGAAAATCTTCATGAGTCGGGACATTGGGCAGTTAGGACACCTGCCGGACCGTTGATTGTCGGATATGACCAAACCCGCGAAATATTACGTGATTCTTCTTGGATAACTGTTCTTTCTGGCCTAAATACTTTCCAAGCAGAAGCAACAATGGATTTAGATCTTGAGGTCTTGGTTGAAAGAGCTAGAGAATTGCTGCCCGGCTCAAGTCAACAATTACAAATGAGGCCTAATGTTCTTTCCGTAGAAGGCGAAGATCATCGACGGTTGCGGAGGCTGGTTAATTCTTCGTTTACTCCAGCAAGTAGTGAATCGCTACGACCATTTATGTATGAACATGCTTCAAATTTGCTTGAGTCCTTAAAGCAAAAAGGTGGCGGTGATTTGGTAGAAGAATTCTGCAGGCCTTACCCAATCCCAGTGATTTGTCGACTCTTAGGAATCGATGACACTGATCAGGATCAGTTTGGAATGTGGGCAGACACGATTTTCTCTGCACTAGATGCTGATGCAAGTGCTGTTTTAGAACGGCTAGAAGGAATCTCTATCGCTCAACAAGAGTTGGACCAGTACACAACAGATCTTGTAGCAGATCGAAAAAGTTGCCCCCATGCCGATCTAGTAAGCGATTTAGTTCAAGCGAGCTATGAAGAAGACCGTTTGAGCACAGATGAACTCGTAGCAATGATTGAAGCAATTCTTCTTGCCGGGACGGACACTACAAGAAATCAACTTGGTTCTCTATTAGCGGTGCTCGCTACACAACCAGATCAATATGAGAAATTAAGACAAGACCGGTCGTTAGTTCCAGCAGCAGTAGAAGAATCGCTTCGATATATAGGAGCCGTCAGGACAACGGCTCGTGTAGCTACTGAAGACTCGGTAATTGATGGTTTGTTCTTTCGGGCAGGAACCACAGTATTTTTAGGCCTTCATGCTGCAGGTTTAGGGCAGCCAGATAGCGGCTTTCAGTTTGATTTGAGTCGCTCAGACCGAGCCCCACATTTAGGGTTTGGATTAGGCGCTCATCATTGTCTTGGGGCGGCTCTCGCTCGAGCTGAACTTCAGGAAGCTTTGAATGCATTCTTAGACGCTGTTCCAGCGTTTCAGTTAACTTCTCCCGTGACTTGGAAGCCGCTTTCAATGGGTATTTGGGGCCCAGAGAAACTTGAATTTCAGATATTGGACAAACCAGTTAATGAAGAAGTAAATCACCACTTGAACTTCCAAAGTAATAAAACTGAAGGTTCTTTTAATAAAGGGACCACAGCCCCAGATTATGAAAATAAGTGGATTCAGGATGCTCATGAAGTGCGTAAAGCAATTTCCTCAGGAATACCACGTCTAGTTAACGCTCCTACACTTCCTCCAATAACAAGATTGATTCATACAACTGTTCGTTTTGGCTTGGCTTTTCTAAGTTGGAAAATTCTTGACCGAAAACTTTCCAAAGAAAAAAGAACAGAGTCTCTTTATCGACGGCTTCGTATCGCTGCTGAACGTCTAGGGCCCACCTATGTGAAATTGGCACAGCTAATTTCTGCTGCTGAAGGTGTTTTCCCTCAGTCTTTAGTCGATGAATGTTCACGATGTCGAGATCAAGCAAAACCTGCTAAGTGGTGGAGAATTAATCGTATTATTCGTGGAGACCTCGGGAAAGTAAATGAAGAGTTCAAAGAATTTGAAATAGAGCCATTTGCTGCTGCTTCTATAGCCCAGGTGCATAATGCAACGCTTAAAGATGGATCTGATGTAGTAGTTAAGATTCAAAGACCCGGAATACAAAAAAAGGTTGTTCGTGATTTACGTGTATTGGCATGGGTAGCTCCTCGTCTAGTTGGACGAATACCAATTTCGGCACTAGCTAACCCGCCAGCATTAGTTCAACTTTTTGCAGAAACAATATCCGAAGAACTGAATTTTCGCCTAGAGGTAGCCAACTTGTTTGAAATTCGACGAGCATTAGCGACAGGAAATAAGAGTCAATGGGTTGCTCCAAACCCAGTTCTTGATAAAACCACTAATCGTGTAATCGTTATGTCGCGTGTACCAGGGATTCCACTAACTCGGCTTGATTCAGAACAACTGAATGAAACAGCTGCTCGTGACTTATTTAGAAATATGGTAGGTGGGCTATTAGAAGGAGCTGCTCTTCATGGCATTTTCCACGGAGATTTCCATGCGGGAAATCTATTTGTTCTTGAAGACGGGGTTATTGGCCTTGTCGACTATGGGATGGTAGGTCGGCTTGATCATGATCGACGGGTTTCATTTCTTCGTTACATCACAAGCTTGATGTCTGGCGATGTTGAATCTCAGGTATTAGCAGTACGAGATTTGGGGGCTTTTCCTCCAGATACTGACGTGAGTGAGCTCATAGAAAAGCTCCAATTAGATCGAATAGATTTTGACCCGCTTCAACTTACAGAGGAACAGTTTGTTTCAGAATTTCAGCAACTTTTGAAAGAATTACTTGCTAGCGGAGCTCGAATACCTAAGGAATTAATGCTATTTGTGAAGAACTTTGCTTACCTTGCCTCATTTGTTCAGAAGTTAGACCCCGATATGGACTTGTTAGAAGAATTCTCAACAATTAGCTCCGGGTTTTTAACCAAACATGGATTTAGGGTTTCTGCAGAACTTGGACTAGGGATAAATGATCTTCAAGTTTCTGAAGCATCATTTAGGCGTGCGGCTGGAATAAGAGATGATGTTGAAGCCCTTACTTGGCGCGACCTCACAAGACGCAGAGACGTTATGGCTGACCGGTTACTGCCATCTGGTTCAGGCATTCGAAATCATGTATTCAACCATGAAGCAGATCAAGAAAAAAGTAATTAATCCATCTTAAAAAGTTTTGAGTTGGAATTGATCGGAAGTAGATGCTTAAGTACTTCATAGATGGATAATCAAGAATTACCTGAAGCCACCCAGCGTGTTGTAGAAACTGGAATGACGCTTGGCGTCATAGTTAAGCCAAAAACTTTTCCTGAGAGCACAAGAACCGCTCAAGAAGCGGCTGATGCTATTGGAGTTGATGTCGGCCAGATAGTAAAGAGCCTCATTTTTCAAGTAGATGATGAACTTGTTTTAGCTTATGTGAGCGGAAAGAATCAGTTAGACGAATCAAGCCTTGCTTCTGCAGCCGGGGGAGAAGCATGTCAACGAGTGGATGCTCATGCAGTAAGAGAAGCCACAGGATTTTCTATTGGAGGGGTACCCCCTTTCGGATTGCGACAAAAACTCCGAGTGTTTATAGACGAAACCCTTCTTAGTTACAGCGAAGTATGGGCGGCTGCTGGAACTCCTAATACTGTTTTTGCGATAGATCCTGAAAAGCTAGTAGCAGCTTCTGGTGCTGAAGTTTCCCAAATTGCTGCAGTGTAGAGACACTAAATTCTCTTGAGATAGTTACCTGCCGAGACGAGATAGGGCTTCAAGTTCATTTAGTCCTTCAACCTTGAATTTTTTTGTACGAGCTTTTGACCCCGCCGAAGTAGAGACCTGCGACCGCTTTATGCCAAGTGCTTTAGCTAATTCTTTACATGCAGCCTCTGTGGCACGGCCGTTTACTGGAGCTTCATTAACTCTGATTTTGATGATCCCATGGTTATAAAGAACGCCGCTCCGACTAGCTCTTGGAGAAACAAATGCTTCTAAATTACAGAAATCTCTTTGTGGCACTATTTAAATAAAGGAGCCAGTGTTTCTCCGGCCAGTGCAACCATCTCTGCATCATGTCCATTGGGAATCATATTTAAGGTCAATCCGTCTAAACCGAGATCAATTAGTCCTTGGATCTGTTCTTTTACTTGATCGGGACCACCAAAAACCATCCTCGAAGTAAGCATGGCTTTAAAGTCATCATCAGCAGCATCCCAATCAATACCTTTAGATTGCCAATACTCTTTTCTAACTACCTCGGCTGCTTCTTCGGTGGGAGCAATGCCCAAAAATCCAAGCCAAGAAACGCAAATCTCGTTTCTATCACGACCTAGTCGGCCACAATGCTCTTCTAGGACTTCTAGTTTTCTAGGTATTTCTTCACGATTACAAATCAAATTGGACTCGTCCGCATATTGCGCCACCATTCGAAGAGTTTTTTTCTCACCTCCGCCACCGATCATTACGGGGATTTTATGAAGGGGCTGGGGCTCGTTTATTGCATCAACAACTGAGTAGTGTTTTCCAGAAAAACTTGGGCGTTCCCCCTCCAGCATTGGAAGAATGATCTGTAAAGCTTCCTCAAGCTTTTCGAATCGATCGGTGAAAGTCCCAAACTCAAAACCGAGAGCGTCATGCTCCAACTCAAACCATCCAGCGCCGATACCAAGTAGGGCCCGGCCACCTGAAATTACATCAAGGGTGGTGATTGTTTTCGCTAAAAAGGCAGGGTTCCTATAAGTATTGCCAGTCACTAGTGAGCCGAGATGAATTTTTGAAGTTCTTGCTGCAAGTGCTGCTAATAGCGAATAGCACTCAAGCATGTAGTCATCAGGATTTCCAATTCCTGGTAACTGGTAGAAGTGGTCCATCACGAAGACAGTGTCAAAGCCGCTCGCTTCGGCAGCAAGAGTTTGGGCAACTACATCTTCAAAAAGAGTTTCTCTGGAGCCATTCGGATAATTGAAATTTGGGATTTGGTAGCCAAGTTGTGTCATAGTCACAGCCTAACTCCCAAGTGCAGTTTTCCAGAAGTTGAACAATGAAAATTGATTAAAACTTTAATTAAATCTAAACTGTATTTAGGAGATAAGTATGAACCGGTCATGGGATTCGTTAGAAACTTTTGAAAATTTTCTAGATAGTGGCGGGATTGTTGAACCAGTTGATGAAATGCCCACAGAATATCGTCAGGCTGTCTTTGACTTCATAGAAATGCATGCGAACAGCGAACTCATGGGTGGCTTAACAGAACGAGATTGGATACCCAGAGCGCCTGGATTACGTCACAAAATGTCTGTAATAGCTAAAACACAAGATGAGATAGGTCATGCTCATCTTTTGTACATGGTTGCTGCAGATTTACAAATAAAAACACGCCAAGAAATGATGAGAGATCTCTTTGCTGGTAAAAGTAAATTTCATAATGTATTTCACTATCGAGCTAAAACTTGGGGAGACCAAGTAGCGATAGCTTTTCTTGTAGACGCGGCAGCTCTCGTAAGTCAACAGGCGGTTTTCAAGAACTGTTCTTATGGTCCTTACAAACGGATCCTTAAAAGAATCATTGCTGAAGAGGGTTTTCATCTCCGATTTGGAGAGGAATCTGTACTACGGATTGCTGAGGGAACAGAAATTCAAAGAAGCATGTTCCAGTCTTCAATAAATGATTGGTGGTGGCCCGCACTTCAGTTGTTTGGACCAGATTCAAAGCCGAATGATTTGCTACTTCGTTGGCACATAAAATCTGAAAGAAATGAGGTTCTACGTGATCGATGGATACAGAAATTCGTGCCTCTTTTACAAGGATATGGATTTACTATTCCTGACCCAGACTTGAGATGGAATAAAGAAGAAAATCGGTGGGAGATAGGCCCTATTGACTGGGAGCCCTTAAAACGGACATTAGCTATGGGAGGTCCTGATTCAGCTCGACGTATTTCTGAAGCGTCAGAGAGTTGGGAGAAGTCAAGTTGGGTTCGCGAAGCTCTGGAAAAAGTTGCGACATGACATCAAATAATTTGACTTCAATTCAGGATATTCATACAGCGATAAATACTGTTAATGACCCTGAGTACCCAGGGATTTCAATAGTTGATTTAGGCTTACTAGAAAATATAGAGATTAATACGGCTGATGAAGTCTTAGTAGAACTCATACCAACTTTTTCTGGTTGTCCGGCTTTAGGTGTTATCGCTCAAGACATTGAGGAAGTTGTTAGAGGGGTACCGGGAGTAAAGAAAGTAGATGTTCAGTGGCTGAACACTCCGGTCTGGACTGTAGATCGGATCACAGCAAAGGCAAAAGAAGATCTTGCAGAAAATTTCACTGTTGCTGTACAAATAAACGAAAGAGTTGAATGCCCAAGATGCAAATCTATGACAGATAAGAAATCCCATTTTGGTCCGAGTCGCTGTAGATCAATACATCTTTGTAGAAATTGTCGTGAAGTTATAGAGGTTCTCCGGGATTAAATATGCGTGTCTATGAAGTTTTTCTTAAACCAGATGGAAAAGAAGAATTCCGTCATGCAGGAAGTATTGAAGCAGCAACCGATGAGCTTGCTTTAGTGCTAGCGCGTGAGAATTATGCGCGACGCGCAGAAGGTACCCATATGTGGTTAGTTAATCGGGAAAATATTTGTGTGAGCGAAGAAGGATTTATCGATTCAAACTTAGATAAGCCACATCGCCATAATGACGGAGAAAGAGTAGCGCGCTGGAGAAAGCTACAACGAAACAAGAAAAACAATGAATGATTCAGTTCTTACCCCTCCAGTAAAAGAGTATTTACTGGCTTTTGCAGATGATGAACATTTGATGGGTCAGCAACATACCGAATGGATAGGAGTAGCCCCTTTTTTGGAAGAAGATATGGCTTTTGCCAGTATTGGCCAAGATGAATTAGGTCATGCTTTGATGTTGTATACGTTGATATTGGAATGTCCTTCAGGCATTGATATTTACGTTTTTAATCGTAAATCTGAAGAATGGCGATCTTGCCAGTTAGTTGAATCAACCCACCGAAGGTGGGAAGAGGCATTAATAAGACATTGGTGTTATGACATGGCGGAAGATCTACGTTGGGAGCTTTTTAGTGATTCGTCGCTACCTGAATTAATTTCAATTTCCGAGCGGGCTTTAAAAGAGGAGACTTATCATCGCCGTCATGCTGAAGCACTTGTTGAGAACTTGCTTATGGTTCCTGACAGCAAGTTGCGTTTGATGAATGCTTTGGAGGTAGTAGTTCCTCAAGTTCTTGGATTATTTTCTCCTATTCCTGGAGAAGAAGAGGCAATCTCTTGTGGAGTAGTTTCAGGAAAATATTCTGACCTGCTTCCGATTTGGCGCACACGACTTGAAGAAAGATTTGGGGTATTAGATTCAGGGTTGTTTATTCAAGCGGATAATGAAAATAGAACCCAAAGGCATTCTGATTTTGATTACTTATTTGGAAGAATAAGAGAAGTCTTTTTACTTGATCCAAAAGCTGTCTGGTAGATCAAGTATTTAGCATTGTGCGTTTGTGAAAGCATTCAAAGAAGCAGCGCCGGTTAGTAGTGGACGGAGTTGGCTATTCAACGCTCTCTGAGTTACTACTGGGATTTCAGAACTATTGATCCACCCTAGTTGTTTTACTTGTAACGCTTTTACTTCCAAAATGTGTAAGTAATCCCATGTTGCTCCTTGAATTTGTCGAGGCGCTAAATTAATTAGATTACGAGCTAAACCGAGATGTTGATTCCAAGAACGCTGGTTTAAATCAGCATTCCCAGTGTTGTGGTCAATAAGTTCAATGTTGCGGTACAGAGTGCAAAAAACTGCTAAACCTTCCGCAGCAGTTGTTACGTCGGGGGGAAGACTAATGGAACTAGAGCTACAACCTCCAGCAATGAGTAAAAGTAAAGCGACTGCTTTTACCCTCAGTTTCTTTGAAAACAACTCTTTATCCCAAGACTGTGCCAGTGCCGGCTACTGGTTTTCTGTTTCGTGAAAAAGTTCCAAGATCAACTATTTCATTGACCATAGGGCAAAGCACTTGGACAGGATCATTGTCATGATCATGTCCAGCTTCACAAGCGGATATTAACTGATTCATTAAATGACCGATTAGCGGAGCGTTTTTAAATTGGTTCCCGCTAGTGCCACAAGCGATATAAAAGCCTCCTAGATCAGTTCGGTCATAAATCGGAGTCCAATCAGGCGTAACGTCGTAATGGCTTGCTAGGCCTGTTGGTCTATTTGGAACAGAAGCTCCAGGAATGCGCTTAGCAAGACGCCAAACCAAAGCTTCCCAACTATCAACTGTCGGATTTAAAGAGTCATCATCTGGATCTTCAACCCAAAAAACAGGATCACAGTCAGCTTCTACTCCACCAACAATTAAAGTCCCACCGGGCTGCGGTCTTGTGTAGAAGCCTAAATCAAGATCGCCGATCATTACTGGGGTATTGGTGAAGTTAAATTCTGCGGGAGCTGGAATAGCGTGAACTTCTTGCCGCATAGCTTTAGTGGACATCTCCATCAATTCACTTACTCCGGCCAAATCGTTTATATGTGAACTCCATGGCCCAGCTGCGTTAATGACAATTGAAGACTCAATAACTTCACCGTTTTCTAACTTGACTCCAGAAACCTTATTTTTTGTTTTTTTGATTTCAACTACTGAGGTTCGCAGAGAAACTTTTGCACCAAAATGACGTGCTGCGTCCATAAGATTTTGAGCTGCTAACTGAGGGTCATCAATAAACCCTCCGTATGGAACAAAGAACCCGCCAAGTTTCCCTTCAGAATTCTTAAAAAACTGATCATCATTTGGCAGACTGGGAGGCCAGAAACGACCAGTATCAAACATTGGGTAGTTATCAGACAAACTCTTTTCGTCTAACTCTTCAAATGGTATTCCCAATTCGTTGAAATGTTTTAGGTAAGAAGAACGGTCAAACCCTGGTGGCTCAAGTAGAAGCATGCTCAGAGGATGAAATTGGGCTATCGGACCGTTTACGTATCCGAGGTGCTCTTCCCATGCATTCCACCTATGGAAAGATTCCCAAGCAGCAACTACGCCTGAACGAGTTGAGTAGTTGAATCGTATAAGAGCGGAACTCGCGCTAGTAGAGCCTCCACCGACAGACTCACCTTTATCAATAACGGTTACTGATCGCCCCGAACGTTGTAACTCCAAAGCGATTGATGCTCCGACTACGCCGGCTCCGATAATGATTACATCTGTCATATGATTTGATTGGGTATTCATTTCTACCTGTGTTTACTTGTTAAGGACTTTATCTAGTTGTACCCGAAGTATCTCTTATTCGTTCTTTTGCTGGGCGTGGCTGGTCACAACGATCCAAGGCAGCTCCCCATGCTGGCGAGTAGCCAAGAGCAAAACGTAGGATTCTGATCAAAATATGCCCTCCGATACGAGCACCGGGTAGATTTCGGACTCCCACAGCTTTTCTTAGTTGGCGTGGGACAGTGGCAGCAGCAGCATAAAAAAGAATTTTGTAAGCGACCAAGATAAATAAAGGTAGGGGAGGTCGAGCTAAAAATTTACGGGCCTCGCTACCGGCGGGAGACGTGTCAACCAGAGGATGTTCAGCTAGCCAGCAAGACAGAGAATTAGCATCAGAAGGTAAAGGATCTGCTCCTAGTAGGGCTCCAAGACGAGTTTGCTCTAGAACGTAAGTATCGGCTTCCGCTTGAGTCATCGAGCGAGAACCATATATGCGGTATGCAGTGAGAAAAGAGTCAATCAAGGCGTTATGAACCCAAGCGGCGAGATCAGATTTATCTGCTGAATATTCTTTTCCGCGATGAGAGATCCCTGATACTGGCCGATGAGCGAATCGAACAGCCCTAATTGATTGATTTACTTCGGCCATTGATCCATATGCTGTTGCCGTAACGTAGGACGCTGTTCGTGAAAGTCGCCCTAGCGGATCTTGTTCATACTGGGAGTGATCGCTAACCCCAGCAGCTACTTCAGGATGAGCAGCTTGCACGATTAGCGCTCTTATACCACCAATAAAAGAAGCAACATCGCTCATAACTAGCCAAGTGACGGAATCAGGACCAAAAAGTCCTGGATCTCCTAAATGGTCAAAAGTGTTCTCTAAAGGATCTGGGGCGTGACTAAAGAGTTCTACGGTGTTCTCAGTGATTCGATCGCGCCATTTTTTTGCCATAACTAATTTTACTAAGTGAAATACTAAGACTCTGAGGTAGTTTCAGAAGACTCTGTTGATGTAGTTGGAGTTTCTAAGACAGTCGTGGTGGTGGCTGGAGGTTCTGTTGTAGTAGTTGGAGGCTCTATGCCTTCGTTTCCTTCTGGAAGAACGATGAATTCAATACGTCGGTTCCTTTTCTTTCCCTCTTGTGTGATGTTGTCGGATACAGGGTCATACTCTCCGTAACCGAGTGTTAGAAGCCTTTCAGGATCTACACCTCGAGCGACTAGCTGTGATCGGACTGCTTCAGCTCTGAGAGTAGATAGATTCAGATTCGCTACCTCATCTCCATCGCTGTCTGTATGTCCAATAATTTGAATTCGAACATTTGGGTTAGATGATAAGAAATTAGCGATTTGGTCAAGAGTGGGAGCAGAGTCTTCGGTGATTCGATCGCCACCACTTTCAAATTCAATAGGTGACCTAGCAGCGGCTTCGCTCAGACGAGCCTGTAGTAAAAGGTCACTCAGAGCGGCTGGTAGCTCCGGAACAACTTCAGTTTCTATTTCAGTTATGACTACTTCAGGAATGATCAGTCGGTTGTCAACACTAACAACGCCAGGTTGAGCTTGTGCCACTCTTCCCGCAGCCTCCTTTAAGTCACTGCTTGGTACACGTCCCTCTAGGATGACCGTCCAATCTATGACTCTAACTTCCACCGTTGGAAGGCCAGCCTGTACCATCGCACTTTGAACTTCAGACAAAAGGTCTTGCTGTCCTTCTTCTGAATTTGGACTATTACTTGCACCAATTGCAGCGACAATAAAGAAAATAGCTATAACCACAATAATGACAATGCCACGTCTCTCTTGAAGTAAATCCCTAAGCCCACCCCCTCTACGATTAGGTGAAGATCGACGCGGACCGCCAAAAGCCGGTCCAAAACTTCTATTCCCACTGTCTCGTGGGTCTCTCATCCAATTCGTCATCTAATATCAATCTCCGCAAAGAGAACGTTATATGTCTATTAGCCTATGCCGCACATAGGTGTTACCTCAGATCTCTCTAGACTCTGAGTATGTCTAGTGAGCAACTCTCAGAAATTTTATTAGCTTCTGATTGTGAGTCCGCGTTATTAGAAGCTATCGAAACAGGCGAGATGGATTCGCTTGTCCCAGAGTTGCTGTTGTTAAGTATGGAACAAGATCCGATACATAGACACAAAGATGTTTTGGCTCACACCATTGCTGTGGTATCTAAAACGGACCCGGAAATAACAGTTCGGCTAGGCGCGCTCTTCCATGATATTGGAAAACCTAAAACCCGTTCATTTGAACATGGCGGAGTAACTTTCCGTCATCATGAGGTTGTTGGTTCAAGAATGGCGAGGAAGAGACTCGAAAAGCTTGGTTATCCAGAAAGCGTCATTGAGGAAGTAGTAGAACTTGTACGACTTTCTGGCCGATTTAAAGGTTACGTCGATGGATGGTCTGATTCAGCAGTACGGAGATATGCAAGAGATGCCGGCCCCTTATTGGGGAAATTGAATCACTTAATTCGATGCGATTGTACAACACGTAATGAAGTTAAGGCCCGAGGGATTCAAGAAGCAATGGACGATCTTGAACGCCGGATCGCTGCTTTAGCAGAAGAGGATCGGCAGGCTGCAGAGCGCCCCGGATTAGATGGAACAGCAGTAATGGAGCATTTGAACATTGAACCGGGACCAGATGTTGCCGAAGCGCTTTCGTATCTACTAGAGATAAAACGAACTGAAGGAGATTTAGATTCAAAAGAACTTCGCATCCGCCTTGATGCTTGGTGGGCTTTAAGGAATCAAGAATCTAGTAAGCAGTAATTTCTTAGGGGAGAGAGAAAGGAGAGATATGAATACCAACCATGAAAGTTTCGTAAATGAAATGACGTTAGAAGAAAAAGTCTCTCTTATGACTGGTCGAGGTATTTGGGATGCTAATCCTGTAGATCGTCTTCAAATACCTGCATTAAAAGTTACAGATGGGCCGAATGGGGCACGCGGTGCAGGACTCTTAGGTACTGGCACTCCAGCTCTTTGTGTCCCTTGTGGTTCTGCTCTTGGAGCGACGTGGAATCCTGAACTCATCCAAGAAATAGGCAAAGTGCTTGGTTTAGAGACACGCGCTCGTGCAAGTCATGTTCTATTAGCTCCAACTGTGAACATTCATCGAACGCCTCTTGGAGGTAGGAATTTTGAATGCTATTCCGAAGATCCATATTTGACTGGTCGTATAGCAATCGGTTTTATCAAAGGTGTCCAAAGCGAAAATGTGGGAACAACGATTAAACATTTTGTAGCCAATGATTCTGAATTTGAAAGACACAGTATTGATTCCCGAGTTCCTGAACGAGCTTTAAGGGAAATTTATTTGCGTCCATTTGAGATGGCGGTAAAAGAAGCTGAGCCCTGGGGAATAATGGGGTCCTACAACCGAGTGAATGGTTCGTTTGCTTGTGAGAATCCAACGTTATTGACAGAAATTCTCCGCGAAGAGTGGGGGTTTACTGGGATAGTAGTCACAGATTGGTATGCCGCAAAAACAACAAATGAAATGGCGCTAGCAGGGCTAGATCTAGAAATGCCCGGACCGGGACGTTTTTACGGAGCCCGTTTAGTAGAAGCGGTAGAAAATGGGGAAGTGCCCGAAGGAGTTATCGATGAAGCGGTTAAGAGGCTTCTTTTACTTCTTGAGAGAACTAACGCTTTTGAAGAGCCATTAAACCAGCCCGAAGAAACGTTGGATGTAAGTGCGCACCGTGAGTTAGCGAGAACTGCAGCAACAGAAGCAATGGTTCTCCTAAAAAATAATGATGTTCTTCCATTCAAGATGGAAAGCATTTCTTCGTTAGCAGTTATTGGGCCAAATGCGGCCGGCGCAATGCTTATGGGCGGGGGTTCCGCATCCCTTGTTCCACAATATGAGATCACCCCAGTAGAAGCGTTAAAAGAAAGACTAAGTCCTCAAACCGAGATTCATTACGAAATTGGGGCGATTACTGATAGAACACCTCGTCCAGTTCCTCAGAGATTGTTGACCAATTCTGAAGGAAGCAATGGATTCCGAGTTGAATATTTCAATGGAGTGGCTTGGGAAGGGGAACCTTATGCAACCCATACGGGTAAAAGTGGACGATTACTTACACCCGAAGATCAATCTGGAGCAGATGAACTCGGATCTTTTTCATTTCGAGCAACAGCTCAACTCCATACCGAGATTGATGGAGATCACACACTGACCCTTATTCAAGCGGGTCGAGCTCGCGTTTATGTAGATGGTGAGATAGTTCTAGACGGAATTTCTGAACCACCGCCACAAGGAGAAGCTTTTTTCGGAATGGGAAGCGTAGAAATAGAAGCAATTGTTTCTTTATCTGCCGATAAACCTGTTGAGCTTACTGTTGAGTTCTCAAGCGAAAAAAGTGTTTTCTTACATGGAGTTCAACTCGGACTTCAGTTCCCAATTGTTGGTGATTTGCTTGAAAGGGCGGTTGATGCTGCTGCAAACTGCGATGCTGCTGTTGTAGTGGTTGGAACAAATGCCGATTGGGAGACAGAAGGTCGTGACCGTGAATTCATGGAGTTGCCGGGTAATCAACCTGAGTTGATTCGACGAGTCTGTGAGGCAAATCCAAATACTGTTGTCGTTGTGAATTCTGGTTCAGTAGTAACAACTGATTGGGCAGATATAGCACCTGCAGTGCTCCAAACTTGGTTCGGTGGTCAGGAGATGAGCCATGCTTTAGTGGATGTTTTGACTGGTGCAGAAGAGCCAGGAGGACGACTTCCCAATACATGGCCCCATCGATTAGAAGACACTCCTGCGTTCATTAATTATCCAGGTGAAGCAGGTGTAGTCAACTATGGAGAAGGGGTATTTGTAGGTTATCGCTGGTATCAAGCTAGAGATATTGATGTTGCGTTCCCATTTGGACACGGTTTGGGCTACACCACTTTTGAGTGGGGAGAACCAGTAATTAGTGGAGCAAAAACGATTGAAGAATTAGAAAAAGGCGAAAAAATTTATGTTTCAGTTCCAGTCACGAACACAGGTGACCGAACTGGCAGTGAAACAGTGCAATGTTATGTTGCTCCAGTTTCGCCAGTTTCACAGAGACCCCCGCAGGAACTCAAAGGATTCCTAAAAGTGAAACTTCAGCCTGGCGAAACAATCGATGCATTGATAGAGCTTGACTATCGCTCCTTTGCCGTCTTTGACCCTGGAGACCCTGACTACGAATCTCGTAATCATCGCATTCCTGTTGCGGCTGGCGGTCATCACTTAGGCCATCGACCGGAATCTGGTTGGTTTATAGATCCTGGAAAGTTTGAGATCAATATAGGAGCTTCCTCTATGGATATAAGAAAGGTTTCATCTGTAGACCTATCCACATAATCGTACTAACCTCAAGAAAAACACCGGGGAGCTCGCACCAAGATGGTGGGCTGAGAGGGTAGTTGTCGTCATCAATTTTGATGAAGGTACTACCGACCCGATTGAACCTGAACTGGGTAATGCCAGCGGAGGGAGATAAATGAAAAAATTTCTATTATTGATCACAGTTATATTTGTCGTAATAACCGTTACCACTTGCGCTGAGAAGAAAGATGACACAGTCACTCTCTTAACTCACGATTCTTTCTGGATCTCTGAAGGCGTATTTGAAGAATTTACTCAGCAAACCGGGGTAAAAGTTGAAGTTCAAATGGCAGGAGACACAGGACAGCTTTTAGCTTCAGCAATACTTACTTCAAGTAATCCTTCTGCCGATGTCATATTCGGGATTGATAACACATTCCTTCAAAGGGCATTGAATGCTGACATATTCGCTGTATACGAATCACCCTCATTAAGCAAAGTCTCAGAAGAAATTCAACTCGATACTCAGCACAGGGTTACACCTATTGATTTCGGTGATGTCTGCATAAATTACTGGATAGATAGCTTTAGCTCAGATCTTCCACCCCCAAAAAACTTAGATGACTTAATTGATTCAAAGTATTCTGGTCAATTGGTTGTGCAGAACCCTGAGACTTCATCCCCAGGTCTGGCATTTTTCTTAGCCACAATTGCTGAATATGGCGATGACTGGGAACTTTGGTGGGCTGCTTTAAGAGACAATGATGTGACTGTTACTTCAGGATGGGAAGATGCTTATGAAGTTGAATTTGTTGCCGGTGGCGGAGAGCATCCACTAGTTGTTTCATACGCTTCAAGTCCGCCCGCTGAAGTTATATATGCCGAAACACCTATTGATAGCCCTCCCACAGGGGTATTGACCGACACTTGTTTTCGGCAAATAGAGTTTGCTGGTGTCGTTAATGGAACAAAGAACCAAGAAGCTGCTGAAAATCTGATTGATTTCATGCTTTCGAATACATTTCAACAAGACATACCAAACTCTATGTTGATGTTTCCCGCTTCAAATGAAGCAGAACTCCCAGCAACTTTTGCTGAATTTGCTGAAGTAGTTGAAGATCCCTACATGCTTGATCCAGAGGTCATTGAAAGAAATCGAAACAACTGGACTGAGCGGTGGACACAAATCGTACTTCGATGAATCCCCAAAAAAGGTTCGTGTGGGCGTTTCTATTTTTTTTACCAGTTTTATTTGTCGGGGTTTTTTTCTATTGGCCATTACTAAAAATTTTTAGTCATGCTTTAGATGGGGAAAGGATTAATGAGTTTTGGTCCTACCTCTCTAGTAAGCCTTTTCGTCAAATTGCATGGTTTACAATTTGGCAAGCTTTTTTATCTACTTTTTGCACAATGATGCTTGCCTTGCCTGCGGCTTATCTTGTGGCACGGTTTTCGTTTCCAGGAAAGAAACTATTTCAGGCTTTGACAACTATTCCTTTTGTTTTACCAACAGTGGTAGCAGCAGGTGCGTTTATGGCGTTATTTCAAAGATTTGGACTAGATCAAGGGATGTTTCGGCTTCATCACACTGTCTGGGCGTTACTGCTAGCACATATCTTCTTTAACCTCGCAATTGTCGTAAGAACAGTGGGTTCTTTTTGGGCAGGTCTTGATCCAAGAGTTGAAGAACAAGCAAAAATTTTGGGAGCAGCACCATGGCACATTTTTAGAAAAATCACTCTCCCTCGATTAGTTCCTGCGTTAGCAGCTGCTGCATCAGTTGTTTTTGTATTTTGTTTGACTTCTTTTGGAATAGTTTTGCTACTCGGCGGGCCAACAAGAGCAACAATAGAGACAGAGATTTGGCGACAAGCGGTTTGGAGAGGAGATATATCGGTTGCTTCTGTCTTAGCTGTTATCCAATTAGGCGCAGTAATGGTCATGGTCTTAATCATGAATTTCTTACAAAAACGACAAGCAGTCGTGGAGAGTAAAGTCGAACTAAATCCTGAGCGAGCATCAAGAAAACTCCTGGTAGGAAATATTCTCCTGTTAGGAATTCTTGTAGGTCTACCAATCGTCATTCTTGTAGAACGAGCAATTGGGGTAGGAGATGGATATTCATTTCAGAACTTTTCAGCAATGGCTGATCGTATTTCTTTAGTTCCCTTGTCATCTTTAGCAGCTCTAAAAAACTCATTGCTGTTTGCTGTGGTTGCAGCAGTTTTAGCCGCCCTTTTGGGAGGTGTCGCCTCATTCTTCGTTGTTCATGGAAATCGTTGGCTCTCTAACTTCTTAGATTTTGGCATGATGCTTCCCTTAGGAGTATCAGCCGTAGTTTTAGGTTTCGGGATGTTGATTTCTTTAGATACACCTCCCTTAGATCTAAGGTCTTCATGGATTTTGGTGCCAATAGCGCACGCACTTTTAGGAATTCCATTTGTTATGAGGACAGTGATCCCAACACTAAGACGTATCGATCCTTCTTTACGCGAGTCCGCTTCTTTGCTTGGAGCCTCACCCAGCAAAGTAACTAAGTACATTGATTTCCCGATCGCGTTTCGAGCTCTGGGAGTCGGCGCAGCGTTTGCTTTTGCAATTTCAATTGGAGAATTTGGTGCTACATCTTTTCTGCCGAGAAGTCCAGACCGGCTGACCGCCCCTTTAGTTCTTTTCCGTTTACTTGGAGCGCCTGGTGAAGCATTGCGCGGGCAAGCTATGGCCTTAGCAGTCACTTTGATGGTAATTACGGCTGCGACGGTAATACTCATTGAAGGTTCCGTGTTTAAGAGAGAAACAATTAGGAGTGATTTCTGATGCTCAGAGTTGAAAATGTAAAAGTCCCATTTGATGGAACATATGTGCTTAACGAATGCGATTTTGAAGTGGGAGAAGGAGAAATCGTGGTACTTCTCGGCTCCTCAGGTTGCGGCAAAAGCACCTTATTGCGCACGGTTGCTGGTCTTGAAAATCCGGAAAGCGGGAAAATATGGTGGGGAACACAAGAAATGACTGAGGTCCCTCCTCATAAACGTGGATTTGGTTTGATGTTTCAAAATCATGCTCTTTTCCCTCATCGCAATGTTGGTGAAAATATTGATTTCGGACTACAGATACTTCGAATGACGGGGATTGAAAGACAAGAAAGAGTAGACGAACTCTTAAGCATGGTTGATTTAGACGGTTTCCAAAATAGAAAGATTGGAAGTTTGTCTGGAGGAGAAGCACAGAGAGTAGCTCTTGCTAGATCGCTTGCTCCCAAACCACGCCTCTTAATGTTAGACGAGCCTATGGCGTCATTAGATCGGGCACTTCGTGACCGACTGTTAGCAGATATATCTGAACTTTTAAGAGAACTAAAACAAGCTGCAATTTATGTAACTCATGATCATGATGAGGCATTCTTCATAGCAGACCGAATCGCAGTTATGCACAATGGGAAAATTGAACAGATTGGAACTCCCAGTGAAGTTTGGTCAAATCCAAGTTCTGAAGAATCAGCTCGAAGTATGGGGCATGAAAATTTTATTGAACTAGATGACTCGGGTAGATGCGAAATTGGACAACTTGGATCCAGTTCCGGAATAGTGCTTATAAGAGAGGATGGGCTTTCTATAGTCCCTGAAGAAACCGGAATAAAGGGTGAGGTTATCTCTGCAGTCTTTCGTTCTGGAATTACCTTGGTCAAGATAAGAGTTGGCAAAATAGAGCTCTCAACTTCTATTCAAGGGTCAATGAAAGTTTCAGAAATAGTTAATCTGAAGATTTCTGACTCTGCGGTAGTTGCCTTAAGTTAAAGAAAGTGACCTCTAAGTCTTTCCCTATCTACCTTGCCCATAGCATTACGAGGCAGTGCAGGAACTATCAGTATTTTTTCAGGGATCTTGTACCGAGCTAAATGCTTTGTCATCTGATCAGATATTTCATGCACATCAATGTCTCTATTTACAGTGATCGCTGCATAAACTTTTTCTCCTAGTCGCTGATCAGGGACACCAATTACAGCAGCCTCATCAACAACTGGAAATGAAAGAAGTACCCGTTCTATTTCAGTCGGATGTATATTTGCTCCGCCTCTTACGATTACATCGCTGAGTCTTCCAACAACTATCAGATGATCGTCCTTATTTTTTAATCCAATGTCACCAGTATGGAGTCTGTTATCTTTTAGAGCTTCTACTGTTTCTTTAGGCTTTCTCCAGTAGCCAAGCATTGGGGACCAGACCCCTTTCCATGGTCCATCTTGGCGCGGGGAAATACAGATTTCTCCCAAAGAATCAGGTGGTAAATGTGTACCTTCCTCATCAAAAATTTCTATGTCCACCGGAGCGAGAGCATGCCCAGCACTTTCGGGGACATACTCGCGGTCATGGCGAAGGCGGGTTACACCAGAAGGCGCTTCTGAAAGCCCATAGCCAATAGTGCAAGAGAAACCGAACTTTTCTTTCCACTGATCCCTAAGCTCCTGAGGCGTGTGACTTGCTCCAATCACGACTCTGTTTAGAGAGGAAAGATCCTCAGCCGTTACAGATTGCGAGTGAACGAGATCATACGCTTGTGTAGGGACAAGTAAAAGGTCGTTTATTTCCGCATCCCGGATTTGTTCAGCCATTTTTTCAGCATTTGATGGATCTAGAACAACTGAAGTTGTTCCGCGTAGTAAAGAGAAAAGAGGTCCGATAACTAAGATGTTTAAAACAGAGAGAGATAATGCTGTTCCAGTTTTTTCATTTTCCATAGGTGGATAGAGAGTTCGACTTGAGACACCAGGCCAGAGAAGGTTGTGTTGGCTATGGACCGCTCCTTTTGGACGGCCACTTGTTCCACTGGTGTAGGCGATAGCTGCAGGGGAATGTGAGTTCACTTCTTTTTTGCTGTTAGAGATCTGTTCGCAGGAACTCAGTATCTCTATCCAGTCATCTTCCATTGACTCAATAACGACTGTGTTTGGGTTATTTATTTTGTGGTTCTGCTGAGTTATAAATAGTGCAGCATCGCAATCTTGTAAAATCCATTCGGTTTCATCTCGGCTAAGATTTGGGTTTATCCCAACCCAGATGGCTCCGATTCTTTGAGAGGCCAAGAAAATTTCTACCGGAACGGTGCTATTTGAAAGTTGGACTGCTATTCGGCTTCCTTCAGAAGCCCCCATGGCTATGAGCCATCCGGTAACTGAACAAACACGAGATTCAAGGTCGAACCAACTAAGGGCAACTTCCCGATATTGAAGAGCAATTCTTTCTGGATATGCGGAAAGGCCGTAGTCAAGTATGTCAACAATGTTCCAGGGGCCTTCTGGAGCAGGTAAAGGATTCTCTCTGATTAATAAACCATTTATGTCGGTTTGAAGCGCTTGCTCAGTCATCGTAGTTGATGCCAGAGCATTCTCTCTTCAGGTTCTGGATCAGATAGAAGAGAACACTCATCATCAAAGTTCATGACTGTTCTGGTTTCCGAAACATATGAAGGCCACTCTCCAAGTGTTGAAGTTGCTGGAGTGCCTGTCTTTATGAAAGTAGCCCAAGCATCATGCATGGTCTGCGCAAGATCGTCAGGGCGAGGTCCATTTCCAATAAATAAAGTTACTCCTGGCTGATCAAGCATGTTGAAAGTAAAAGGTATTTCAAGTGCATGCGCTGCCCCGAGTAAACCTTCAAACGCAGTTGAATCCCATGAGAATTGATACATGAAAGTAGGGGAATCAAATTGCTCTCGAGATTCCGCGAGTCTTATTGCTGGTATTCGAAAAACCCAGTCAGAAGAAATGGCGCAACCAAGCCACCCAGGTTCAGAATCGCCCAAGCGTTCTTTGTAAACATTTTTGAATTCTTCGGGGTCCTCATTTTTAGCTATCCGCTTTATATAGCGATCAGTCTTTTCTTCATCAAAATTTGTTATCCCCCAAAGAGCCATTTCATCTTCATTTGTTCCAATTAAAAGTGGAATGTTAGAACCGGCTCCTTCTCTGATTAGATCAGAAGGAGGAAGAGGAACAACAGCACTGCCCCAAGAAGGGTAAAAAGCATCAACCCCAAAATCTCTGTTCTCGTCTTTGTCGATCACGCGATGCTGAGCTTCAAGAATTTCAGATACTGGTATAGACCGAAGCTCATTGACATTTGGGTGGTTAAGTTCTGCTAAGAAATCTTCTGCAATATTTGAAGCGCTCTCCGGAGTGTGGATATGGTGTGCGGCGCCACTTTGCGCTATTGCCTGATGAAAAAGTCCCTCTGTATGAGGGGAAGCTAATAAATTACAGACGCTGAATGCGCCAGCTGATTCGCCTCCGATAGTTACTTGATTAGGGTCTCCACCAAACGTCGAGATATTTTTCTGAACCCATTCCAGAGCAGCTATCTGGTCCATAGTTCCATGCAAACCTGAAGTGATAAAGTCTCGTTCTTCCGGAAAATGAGAAGCAAGATTACAAAAGCCCAAAGCGCCTAATCGGTAGTTAATAGAGACCACAACAATGTCGTGGTTAGAAGCAAAAGAGGATCCGTCATACCAAGGGATAGCGCCTTGGCCAGTCAAATAACCGCCACCGTGAATCCATACGTAAACAGGGCGTTTCTGATCGTCGGCATTTGGGGTTGTCACATTAAGTTTCAGACAATCTTCTTCCCATGGCACAGGAATGCGATTCGTAAGTCCTTCGCCAGGAAGTTGAGGAGCTGCTTTCCCCGGCCGTTGAGCATCACGTACATCTTCCCAAGAAACAGGAGGTTTAGGAGGAGCAAATCTTAGTTCTCCTACAGGGGGTGCAGCATAAGGAATATCAAAAAAGGTTTGAACTCCACGTCGATTACGACCCTTAATCAATCCCGATTCAATTTCAACTACTGGATCTTCTAGAGAGGTATTAGACATTAGATCTTAAGTACCAAAGCTTCGCCTTGGCCTCCACCACCACATAAAGCGGCAGCCCCAATTCCTCCGCCGCGTCTTTTTAATTCAAGAGCAAGTGTTAAAGCAACTCGTGTACCCGACATGCCGATTGGATGCCCTAGTGCAATTGCTCCACCATTTACATTAACGATGTCTTCCGAAACTCCTAAATCTTGCATTGAGGCAAGAGCGACCGCAGCAAAGGCTTCGTTTATTTCAAAGAGTTCAAGGTCTGAAATACTTAGGTCGGTATTACGCAAAGCCTCTTTAATGGCATTTGAAGGCTGAAAAAGCAGACTTGTGTCGGGTCCAGCTACTTGTCCATGAGAAATTATTTCTGCCAGCGGTTCAATGCCTAAAGAATGAGCATGATCCAAAGTAGTAACGACTACTGCCGCAGCGCCATCAGATATTTGAGAAGCATTTCCTGCGGTGATATGTCCATCTGCTGCAAAAGCAGGACCAAGATTTCCGAGAGAAACAGCGTCAACATCAGAGCGAATTCCTTCATCTTCTCTGACTATTATTTGATCTCCATGTCGCGCAGGTATTTCAACCGAAGTAATTTCATCATCAAACAAACCGTCTTTTTGTGCTTTACTGGCACGCTCATGAGATTGGGCGGCAAATATATCTTGAGATTCTCTACTCAGGTTTAGCTCTTTTGCATAACGTTCAGTAGCTTCCCCCATGGCGCAATGTTCAATGGTGCAAGTCAAACCATCGAACATCATTGAGTCAACCATTTTTCCATCGCCAATACGATAACCAGAACGAGACTGCATTAATAAGTGAGGAGCTTTACTCATGGACTCCATTCCGCCGGCGACTACAACTTTTGCTTCACCAAGACGAATCATCTGGCTGGCCAGATGAATGGCATGCATCCCGGAGAGGCAGGCACGGTTAAGGAGCGTTGATGGGACAGTTAGTGGAATCCCAGCGTCAGCAGCTGCACGCCTAGCAGGAACTTGACCAATCCCCGCACTGATCACATTTCCCATATAAGCAAAATCAACTTGATCTCCACTTAAATTGGCTTTATCTAAAGCCGCTTTAATAGCTATAGAACCAAGACTTGTGGCATCTTGAGTTGAAATAGCACCTTGTAAACGACCAATCGGTGTTCTAGCACCGCTTAGTATCACAATAGGCGACATATAAACTCCTGAAATTCGTTTAACTCTGAGGCAATAGGTACGAAAACACTCTAACGGACGTAAATGCCTCTTGTTTCAAAGAAATCTTGATCAAGTATTTGACTTAGATCATCCTTGATAAAGAGTAAGAGAGTCGTAAAGGACTGAAGGAACTTCTACTCCTTGAACGTGAATAGCAACCTGAGAAGCCACTAGAGTTCCCTTTTTATGCTCGCGGGCTTCTTTCAAACGGCTTCTTGCTTGAAGTGTTGAGCCTGAAGGCACTGGAGCTAAAAAGCGTAGACCGTCAGCCCCGTAGTTCACGGCGTTACGAAATCCTGTAATGCGAATTTTGTCATTCCAACTAATTGATGCAACCAGACTTAAGGTAAAAAACCCGTGTGCTATCGGTCCACCAAAAGGACTCTCATTTTTTGCCCTCTCCACATCAACATGTATCCATTGATGGTCTCCCGTCAACTCAGCAAAAGCATTAATTTTTTCTTGCGTCATTTCAAATTCTGGACCCCAACCGCTCCACTCTTCAGTGGCTGCTGCTTGCAGACCATCAATATCGTCAAAAGCTATTTCTATCATCTTGCATCTACTCCAGTTATGGTTTTATACCTCTACCGTGCTCGTAAAACTATCCGCCCGTCAAGGCGGGCGGACGAATCGGGCTCTAGAGTTTGTTGTTAGAACATAGTGAAGGGGAAATAAAAGTGGAAAAATCACCAGTTGACGAGCACTATCAAGCAGCTTGGGATGAGTTAACTGGACCTGAAGGCCCATTTGCCTGGTCGGTTCAAGAAGTAAGGGGAGTCCCTACACGTGTTTATGACCAGGCTCCGCCGAACATGGCATTGGTATGGGCAGCATCTATCGCTTATGCCGAGAATGAATATCTAATTTATGGCGAAGAGCGAATGACCTATGGGCAAGCACATACCCAAGTAGATGCTTTGGCTTCTTATTTGACATCAGTTGGCGTCGGCCATGGAGACCGGGTGGCTTTGTCAATGCGCAACTATCCAGAATGGGCACTTGCTTATTGGGCAACACTGAAAATTGGAGCCGCTGTGGTGGGCATGAATGCTTGGTGGACAGGGGCCGAGATGGAGTTCGGTTTAGCGGATAGCGCACCAAAAGCTTTAATTGTTGACGAAGAGCGACTTAAGCGAGTTGAACCCGAATTAGAAGGATTAAGGAAAAATAGTTCTCTTCATGTGATTGGGGTTCGTGTACAAGGAGAACTCCCTGAAGACTCAATTCATTGGGAAGATGCGATAGAAAAAGCTTCAGAGTTACCATCTGCACCCGAAATAGACATAAGTCCCGAAGATGATGTATGTATTTTCTATACCTCTGGAACCACTGGTCGCCCAAAAGGTGCTGCGCTTACTCATCGAGGAGCAGTATCGAATCTATTGAATCTTGGATTTTGGAATGCCATGACTGTTACAGCAGGAATGAAGGCAGTAGCAGCTGGAGAAACTCCTGCCGGAGCAGACAAACAAGCCGGTGAATCCAACCCCGGTTCAGTGCTTGCTGTTCCCTTATTTCACGTCACGGGCTGTAATTGTTGTTTGCATCCAGTCACTGCCCAAGGCGGCCGATTGATTCTCATGTACCGGTGGGATGCGGGGGTCGCTCTTGAACTTATAGAAAAAGAACGACCTTCAACATTCACTGGTGTCCCTACTATGGCGAGAGAACTAATTAATCATCCTGACTTTGAGACACGGGATACTTCAAGTTTGAGTCATTTAGGAGGGGGAGGAGCTGCAGTACAACCTGACTTAGTGCACAAGATCGAGAAAAAAATTGATGGCCGCCCTTCAACTGGGTATGGACTCACAGAAGTTAATGGTGTTATCGCCATGAATTCAGCACACTTCTTTACTGCAAAACCTGAATCCACTGGCCCTGTTGTTCCTATCCTCGAATCTCGAATTGTGAGTGAGGACGGAGAAGATCAGGAAGCCGGACAACTAGGAGAATTATGGGTAAGAGGAGGCAACGTATTCCGCGGATATCTAAATCGCCCTGAAGCTAACGAAGAAATCCTTACAGAAGGTTGGTTTCACACTGGTGACATCGGGTATCTCGATGACGATGGCTTTCTCTTCCTTGTAGATCGAGCCAAAGACATGGTGTTACGGGGCGGAGAGAACGTTTATTCAGCAGAAGTGGAAGCTGCAATTTATGAACATCCTTCTGTAGCTGAAGCAGCAGTATTTGCTGTACCTGATGAGAGGCTTGGAGAGGCAGTCGGTGTAGCAATCGTGAAATTACCTGGAGCTCAACTCACGGCAGAAGAACTTCAAAATCATGTCCGCACTTTAATTGCATCCTTTAAAGTCCCAGAACACATTTGGTTTAGCGAAGAACCATTACCTCGTAATGCAAATGGAAAGTTTCTCAAACGAGAATTACGTGAAACTTTAATAGACACACCAACAGAGTGAACAAATGAATGCACAACATTGGGCACAAACAGAACGACAACGTCTATGCGACCTATTAGAAACGGTAGGCCCCGAAGCATCGACACTATGCGAAGGATGGACAGCTGCACATCTAGCCGCCCATTTAGTCCTTAGAGAACGTAAACCAATAGCAGCTCTTGGGATAGTGCTAGGAGGTGTGTTCGCTCGACACACCGAGCGAACAACGAGACGGTTAGCAACTAAGCCATTCGAAAGTTTGATTAGGAAACTAAGAAAAGGCCCACCATTACTTCTTAGAAGAATCGATGGGCAAATAAATGTTCTCGAATACACCGTTCATCATGAAGACGTTCGGCGAGCTGCTGCTGAATGGGAAGAACGAAAAGACATTGAAGGGCTTCAAGAAGTTATTTGGAAAATTCAAAAGAGGTCGGCGCATTTAATGGCACGAAAACTTCAAGATATTGATTTAACTTTACGGCGGCCTTCAGGCGACACATTTCATGTAAACAAACCAGGGAGACCGGTAACTTTGACCGGAGAGCCTATAGAGATAGCACTCTTCATTACTGGGCGACGTGATAAAGCTTTGGTAGAAATTTCAGGAGATGATTCTGCAGTTAATGAGATGAGATCAGGGAATTTAGGCTACTGATTCTTCTCTAAAGAAACTTGTTCCATAGCTTCTGGACGTCCGTTAATGATCCCATCTGCTCCCATAGATACAAGCTCAAGATAATAATCATAATTTTCTTGCGAAGTATCGCTCATCCAAACCCACACATCAACACCTGCGGTTTCGGCGGCTTCAAAAAAACTGGGAACTAGAACTTCAACGTCTCCATAAAATGGAGGAACCTGAACTGCCGCATGATCTCCGAGAGGCTCTCCGTTAAGAACCCAAGCGACCATTTCGTCGGTTCCTGGGCTAGTGGCAATATTTGGTGCAGCTTGTTTGAATTCAGTAATGACATCTGAAGAGAAAGAAGCCACAATTACAGAATCGTGTCGACCAAGAGTATCGATATCAGAAATCAGAGCAGTGATGGCTTCTGAGCCAAGAGCTCCTTCGTCTTTTATTTCAACATCCAAAGGCATTTCTGGAAAAGCTAAAGCGATGTCAAAAAAAGTTTCAATACGGAAATCTTCCGAAGTGAATCCATCTGGTGGAGGAGCGTTACCAGTGCGTACACCGCGAAGTGGATAGTCTTCTTCGCTTAGATCACGACAAGGCCAGCAAGTAGGAGACCACCACCATGCATTATCCAAGGCTTGTAACTCAGCAAGAGTCATTTCAGAGACAGTTCCTGAAGTTCCAGTAGTTCCATCAACGGTCTCGTCGTGATGCACGACTAAAACCCCGTCGGCGGTAACACGGAGATCCATCTCTAACACGTCTGCACCCTTAGCCACAGCTTGTTTGAAGGCATACATGGTTGAGTGTGGATAGTCCTGATCTCCGCCTGCGTGTGCAATATTCAACGGATATGAAGCATTAAGTAAGTCTGAGATAGTGGGCGGTTCAGGAGCGAGCGTGGTTGTGGTTGTGGTTGTGGTTGTGGTTGTGGTTGTGGTTGTGGTTGTGGTCGTTGTGCTTGTAGTGGTTGTGCTTATGGCGGCTGCTTCGTTGACAGGGACGGATGAGGACTCTTCATCATTACCGCAAGAACTAAGAATCACTAGAAAAAGGATTTGGGTAAGAAGAAATCTTTTTACAAGCATTGTTTAAGAAATCTTGGCTAGCCCACTACCACAGTTGCAGTCATATCAGGATGAAGAACGCAGAAGAAAGTAAACGCTCCTGACTCACTAGTGTCAAGTTGATAGTTATCTCCTGGGTTAAGTAATCCGGAATCAAAAGATCTCAGATCTGGAGCGTCAGGAGTCCCTGCACTAACTGTATGTGGGACAGAGTCGCTGTTATTGAAGAAGACGCTCTGTCCAACTTCCACTTCAATAATTGGATCAAAAGCAAAATTTGTGATTAAAGACTGTTGAGCCCCTTCAGGAAAGTCAGAACCTTGAATGAGTCTGTCTGACGCAATGGTGTCTTTATTGCCCATTGGGGCGATAGAAGGATTCCACATAGAAAAGACTCCAAGTTGGCTGTCATGATTAGGAACAACCCATGCATGAAGCATCCAACCTATGGCGTCGTTCCACTGTCCGCCAGAATTTATACATTCTTGTTTTGTTACAAACGTGTCACTCCCTGTGTCTTTTCCGCGACAGATGTTGAAGTGAGAGTGCCAGTTGTCTAGGTCAGAAGCAAATGCTTCTGGATGTTCTACACCAACCGCAGAAGGAGGAAGAATGAAAGCTGTACCTGTAAGTTTCAGTGGTGGTCCATCCCATACTCCATTTCGACAGCGCCCTAGTGCTCCTTGGTGAAGAGAGTCATCTGCAGGGGCGTAGATAAGAATTTCAGGCTTAGCGGGATCAAATGTTCCGTCACTAACGTATTGCGGGTTATAAAAGTGCGAACCCATATTTGGAGTTTGAATTTGATCGGAAACAAAGCCATTACTACAAGCGGTATTTACATCTGTATGGAGTAATGCAAAAGCAGACAGAGTATCCAACTGACCGACAAGAGTCGCTAGTTCGTCTTTAGACATATTTAATTCTGTTGGGATATCACCCCCGCTGTCCCTTAACTCAACTAGATCAAGGTAAGAACAAGGAAGTGCTGGATCATCACAACGAGTCTGGGTTCCAATTGGTCCTTCTACCAGAGTGGGGACAACCCCAGCAGACGTTTCACGAAATACATAACGTGTGTAACCAGGTGCTCCGCCAGCTTTTGGATTCAAATCAGAAGGGATTAGATACGCAGCTTCAACTTGGCTGAATGCGGCAGCTTGAGAAATGTATTCCTCAAGCTGCTGAGCATTTTCAACAGCTTCGGGATTTATTGTGGTGGTCGGTGCTTGGGTTGTTGCGGGTGCTTGGGTTGTTGCGGGTGTTTCGGTTGTTGCGGGTGTTTCGGTTGTTGCGGGTGCTTGGGTTGTTGCGGGTGTTTCGGTTGTTGCGGGTGCTTGGGTTGTGGCGGGTGCTTGGGTTGTTGCAGGTGTTTCGGTTGTTGCGGGTGCAAGATTTTCAGAATCTCCACTCGTGGACGTGCTACAAGCAGCAGCAAAGGAGCAGAGGATAAGCGCACAAATCAGTAAAAGACTTTTCTTAGACATGGTTACAGTTTAGAGCAAATTTTAAACTGTCGGGATATTGAACGAATTTAGGTTTAACCTTTAAATATGAGAAAAAAGATCATTATCAGTGCTGTACTTATCGTCATTGTCGCAATAGTCGCGATTTGGTTCTTTCTATTTAGGGACGACGCCCCACCACCTCCTGATGCTCAATCTGCAGCTGCAGTAGCTGCGGCAGCTCAGAGCACAACTACTATTCCAACAACTACAAGTGAAAATTCAACGACTACAACTCAGGCCCCAACTACAACTGAAGAAGCAATAAGCATTGAAGGCTCTTGGGCTGTAGACACAACAATTGGTTCTTTTGATGACTTCTCAAGTTCATATGTTGGATTCCGCATCGAGGAAGAATTAGCTCAAGGCATAGGAAAAACTACTGCGGTAGGCAGGACTCCTGTGGTAAGTGGAACCTTAGTATTCTCAGATACCGCCCTTTTAAGCGCTGAAATTACGGCAGATCTCTCTCAAATCACAACAGACCGGAATTGGCGAGATGACAATGTTTACGATGCATTAGATGTCGACAATCATCCCAATGCCGTATTTTCCTTGATCGGGCCATTAGAACTTGAGAATCCAGAATCAGAAGGTACTGAGCAATCTATTTCAGCACTTGGCCAATTAACAATTAAAGGGGTAACACAAGAAATTTCAGTTGAACTTATTGCCCAAAGAATTGGACAAATTATTACTGTTACTGGACAGTTCCCTATGGTATTTAGCGACTTCGGAGTTGAGGTCCCAACCGCACCTATAGTCGTATCAGTTGAAGACAATGGACTAATTGAAGTCCAACTATTTCTTACTCCATCACCTGAATAGAACATGACTACTGACTATCAAGAGCGTGCTGCACGAGTAAATGCAGCTTGGACGGCCTTACCGTTCTATCTATTGATAAGAACAGCAATTTTAGGAATCATGTGGCCATACTTTCGGGTTAAGACCACTGGCCGTAAGAACATTCCAAAAGAAGGACCAACAATTCTCGCTCCGGTACATCGCTCAAATTTAGATGGACTCCTTATGGCTCCTTTGACGCGGCGCCGATTACGAGCACTAGCTAAAGAAAGCTTGTTTAAATCTCAACCGTTAGCGTGGGCCTTAGCGTCTTTGGGGGGTTTTCCAGTTCGACGAGGGGCTGCTGATCGAGAATCAGTTCGTATAGCCCGCGACCTCTTATCAGAAGGAAACCTTGTTTTAGTTTTTCCGGAAGGAACCCGCCATGAAGGACCTGAAATTGCAGAATTATTCGATGGGACCGCTTATTTAGCTTCTAAAACTGGATCACGTGTTGTCCCGGTAGGAATAGGAGGTACAGGCGATTCGTTACCATCTGGGTCAAAGTTTCCGCGTCCTAAGAAAGTTAGAATCGTCGTCGGCGAAGCGATTGATCCGCCTGAAGAAAAAGCTAAAAGAAGTGAACTTACAAACTGGACTCATCACTTAGCAACACAGCTTCAAAGAGTTCAGGATCAGGCCCTTGGATAAGAAAAAAACTCTTTAATCCAAGAACCAATGATTTGACGATCTGACGGAGAATTTAAGGAATCATTAGCTATTTCAAGGGCTGATGGGTCGAAAGACTGTTTCCAGTCGTTGTAGAGATCTCGAGCAAAAACATTTGAGAATTCAGGATGTGGTTGCATCGAAAAAATATGGTCTTCTTTAGTGAACATTGCAATTGCACAATTTTCAGCACTGCCAATTAGTTTGCTTTTATCTGGAAGGCCGACCACTTCATCTTCATGACAGAAAGTGATAACCGGTGCGTTCATTTGAGGTGTCATCCACGGTTCTTTTAAGTGGATCTGTGTCGGTTTAGAACCCAATCCCCATGAATGCTTCCGCTGCACTTCACCACCTAATGCATGGGCTAATGCTTGATGTCCGAAACAAACACCCACTGTCGGGGCCTTATGATCATCTAAATCCTGAAGAAAATCAAAAAGCTTTAACATCCAAGGCTCAACTGCAGTAATTGAAGAACGTGATCCTCCAACTATCCAACCTTCTTGTTCAAAAGGGTCTTTGGGAAGTTCATTATTTACTACGTCATAAACGGTGATCGTTACTGGATCTGTGTCTGTATTGAGAAGGTCGTAAAAAAATCTTTGGTAACCGCCATGAGCTTCATATAACAAACCATCAATCTCATCATTTAATAACAAACCAAATTTCCTAGAAGCCATAAATTCATCTTAAGCCAAAACATTTGTGGCGGGTTGGGGGTGATGCTTCAAGTCATGAGAGGCTAGAACGATGCAGCAAAAAATCGTAATCGGGCGAGGCGCTGCATTTCTTTCTGTTTTGTTGCTCGCAGCCGGGCCAAGCATCGTAAAAATTTCCGATTTACCTGAAATGACATTTATTTTTTGGCGCTTACTTGCCGCCGCTGCGGGTTACTGGGTAGCGATGAAACTTGTCGGCGGAAAGTTAGGAATAAAAGAGTTTCGTGGTTCCTTAAAAGGAGGAGTGGTATTTGGAGTAAACCTTGTCTTTTTTGTAATGGCGATGCGCAGAACAAGTGCAGCAAACGCAGTCATGATTGGAGCACTTCAACCGGTTGTTCTTCTAGCAGCAGCTGGTCCACTGTTTGGAGAAAAACCACAGAAAATAGTTTATTTTTGGTCAGTAATTGCAATGGGTGGCGTGGCTTTCTCAACTTATGCTTCCGATACAACCGGTATAGCTACGCGTCAAGGGGATCTGCTTGCCCTAATCGGCATGCTCCTTTTTAGCGCATACTACGTTGTGTCAAAAAGAGCTCGTGAAGAACTCGACTCAATGACGTATCAACTAGGCCTCACTCTCGCTGCTGCGATAACAATTCTCCCATTCGCCTTTGCTTTTGGACATGGGATAAGCCCGCCAAGTGGAGGAGAATGGTGGCCGGTGCTTCTCATGGCTTTAATACCAGGAGCAGGTCACTGGCTTACGAACTATGCCCATGCACACGTTCCATTAGTCACAATGAGCCTTGTGAATCTTCTATTTACAGTAATCGCACCAATTTATGCATGGATTTTGGTAGACGAAGAACTTGGAGGTTTGCAAGCACTCGGAATGGCGTTTGTATTGATAGCCCTCACTCAAGTAGTCATCAAGCCCATTGAATCTCCGGAATAATGATTCTCATTAATCAAATGAAAATAAAAGTTGCTTTGCGTATTCAACCAGTAAGACTTCACTAATGAATCGCGGAATTTTCTTTGGATTAGGAGCCTACGTATGGTGGGGATTTACTCCTGTTTACTGGAAACAACTAGATCACATCCCTTCATTAGATGTCACATGCTTCCGTATGCTATGGACATTTATTCTTCTATTAGGAGTTCATCTCGTTCGTCGTTCATGGCAAGACATAGTGGATTTATTGAAGGACAGAAGACAAAGATATTTACAAATAACTGCCGCGGGTCTCTTATCCACAAATTGGCTTGTCTTCGTATGGGCTATCGGAGACGGCCAAGTAGTTGAAGCAAGTCTCGGCTATTTTATGAATCCGTTAGTAAATGTTTTACTTGGCTACTTATTTCTAGGAGAAAAGTTTCGCTCCTCTCAAAAAATTTCTATTGGCTTAGCATTGATTGGAGTTCTTGTTTTAGTTGTGGCGGTTGGTTCCGTCCCAGTAGTTGCCTTATATCTCGCCGCAAGTTTCGGATTTTATGGACTGGTTAAATCAAAAGTAGATCGTCCTGCTTTAAACACCCTGACAGTAGAAGTCATGTTCATGTCCTTGCCCGCACTCATTTATTTAGTAATCCGAGGAGTTAATGGATACGGGGCAATGGGTTGGACAATTCCTTCGGACAACTTGTGGTTGATCTCGACAGGCATAGCAACTTCTGTTCCTCTTATTTTCTTTGCTGTTGCAGTCCAAAGAGTTCCACTTGGGGTTCTAGGGATGATGCAATACGTAGCTCCCACAACACAGTTGATTTTGGGCGTGGTCGTATATGGAGAGATCATTGCCCAAGGGGAACTAGTGGGGTACTCCATTATTTGGGGAGCTGTTGCTTTATTCGCTGCTGATGGGCTTTTTGCTTTACGTCAAAACAACGATAGGAACTTAGGTTTTCGTCGAACTTAAATTCAAGCCGTAACTCCGACACTATTAAAAAGAGAAAGTGCTTCGTTAGCGAAAGCAGGCGCTTCTAATTCAAGATGATGTCGGTTTAGAGAGCGGCTAGCGAGAACGTTAGCCCCATGCTCTTCAAGTAAAGAAGCCATCTTTTCTGCAGCGTTCCCAGGGTTTAAAGCATGGGTCATAAAAGCTACAACTTTCTTATCCCAAAGCTTTGGAACTTTTTTTATTTTCCCAGAATCTCCGGGGCGGTGTCCAAACATGATTAAGCCGTCTACCCAAGTGCCAACGAATATTAAATCAGCATCCGCTAATTCTTTGTAATCAATGTTGCTGACAGACCGAACAGAAACAGAGGCACCTGATGATTGAACAGCACCTCCGATTAGTTCTGCAGCTTTCTTTGTATTGCCAGTACGGCTTTGGTGAAGAACAACAACTTTCATGTTCATAGTTTGCCCTCAGTAAAACAATTTTTCACGCTTTGGCTTCCAGCACAGAAAGGTATCCGGCGATTTCGGCACTCGTTAAACCCATTTCGCTCATACCTGCTGCTAATACTGCACGGTAAGACGAGCTAGGTGGGCCAGGAGAAGGTGGTTCACTGGACCCAAGAGTGAGCGCTGGAATGCCATCTATAGGGTCCAAAGAAATAAGTAAATCAATTGGACCATTGTTTGTTTGTGTTGCATCACCAGATTTTGGGAAAGCATCTGGTAAAAAAATTTCCTCTGTATCTTTACGATTTTCTTGAGCGACGACATCTGCTAATTGGTCACGAGTTATACGCCAAGCACGCCCAACCGGGGATGGTTCTCCATCTGAGAGAGGATTGTGGGAACACCAAGCAACTCCACCTAGCCAGCGCTTGCTGTATCCTCCGAAATGAACTGGATAGGGAATTTCTATTTTGCGATCATCACGTGGGAAAGTAGGGTCTTTCGCTCCTCGGTGCGGGCCCCAAAGAGAATTTTCAGTACTACCTTCTAAATAAGCCAACATTCGAGCTGTTAATAGGTTCGAGCCGTAAGCGACATACCAGACTTCTTGATCAGAGTTGGAGCTCATATTGGTTTCTATTTAGTAAACAATTCGTTCAGCGCTTGCGCCGCAGGGTCGTTATCGGGAGGGGTTTCAGTGGGAATATGTCCGAGCCAAGTAACGCTTACATAATCTTCCATAACAGCTCCTCCATCGGTATCACCTGGAAGAGGGGATGGATCCCCCCAGTTCATTTCTACCTGGTAACTTCCTGCATGACCAGGTTTAGAAATAAGGTCCGCTTTAGCTAATGCACGCATTGGTTCAAATCCAATTCTCGTATTACGCCACCCAGCAATTTTGTTAAGAGGCAAATTTGGGACATTGACATTAAGAACAGAAGCTTTCGAAAGTGGACGTTCTATAACTGATGCCGTAACAATTTTCGCTACTTCAGCAGCTGATTCCCATATTTGTTTATCGAGAACTTCATTGGAAGCCTGCCCTTCAACCCCCCAGTCAGTGACTGCTTGACTAACCGCTATACCTGTGATTCCGCCATTTCGTGCAGTCAATGCAGCACCAACAGTTCCGGAGTGATAAACAGATCTGCCCACGTTTATTCCGGGATTAATGCCTGAAACCACTAAGTCAAAAGGGTCTCCGAATAGACCAAGGCGAGCATAAATTACACAAAGACCTGGAGGGCCGCTCACAGACCAAGAGGTTTGTATTCCTTCAATATAAGCATCATGGACCTCTGGCCGTATGAGGTGAACAGCGCCGATTGCTGCCCCAGCTCCTGAGTATTCTTTATCGGGCGCCACTACAGTCACTTCACCTAGTTCAGCAATTGATCGTGCTAACTCATGAAGACCTAAAGAATCAATGCCGTCATCATTGGTCACCAAAATACGCATGAAGACGACGGTAGCCCAAACAAATGAACAATGGATATCCAGATCGCTAATTAAGTCAACTGCTTCCGTTAATTAAATTACTAAGCCTTTCCCACTCCGCCATAAGTCGAGCAGCTTCATCTTTTGCAGCGTTATGAGCGGCAACTGCAACATCCACATTTTCCGGATCCTTATATAAGTCGGAATCGGCAAGAACCTTTTGCGAAAGCAAAACCTCAGATTCTGCGGCTTCCCATTCTTGTTCCACCTTTTTAAGCCGGCGCATTAATTTGGCTTCTTCGGAGCGTGATTTATCTTGTTTTTTCGCTTCTTTGTTAGACGAAACGCCACTTTTTTCATTGGTTTTCTGAGTACTTCCTCCGATTGGGAAGAGAACATGATCTGGAATTCCTTCATGCCAAGAAGCCTTTCCATCTCGAACCTCTACTAGTGAGTCCGCAACAGAGCGGATCAAATATCGGTCATGAGTGATAAGAACTACTGTTCCCGGATAGGCATTCAAAGCATCCTCTAAAACATCGCAGCTAGGTAAATCAAGATGATTCGTGGGTTCGTCAAGAATAAGTAGATTTACAGGAACAGCTAAGGTTTTAGCCAAAGCCAATCTAGTTTGTTCACCTCCAGAAAGATCGCCCACTTTTCTGTCAGCGGCTTCTTCCCGAAAACCAAAAGAAGCTAAATACGTTCGAAGGTTACGACCATCAGATTCAACATCTGATACTGTTCTTAATTCTTCAAGCACTGAACGCTTTGCATCAAGAACTTCAGTTTGCAACTGGTTGAAACTTGATAGGTCAACGTTTGTTCCAATTTTTAGATCGCCTTCAAGCGGGGTTAGTTGACCAGTAAGCAATTTAACCAAAGTAGTTTTTCCAGCACCATTTGGGCCCACTAAAGCGACAGTGCTTCCACGTTCGATGGAAAAAGAGACGTTTTCTAAAACAGGTTCATTCTCATACCCAGCAGTAACATCAACTAATTCAGCAACTAATCGAGATGACCGGCGAGGAGACGGAAATCCAAACCGAATCTTTTGATCTTCAATTGTTTCTACATTGATTTTTTCTAATTTCTCCAAGGCTTTGATTCTGCTTTGCACCTGTCGTGCCTTAGTGGCCTTATAGCGAAATCGTTCAATAAATTTTTCCGCTTTTGCTATTTGACGAGACTGCTGTGCCGCTGCTGCTTGCTGTGAAGCGAGTAATTCTTCTCGAGCGACAACAAAATCTGTAAACCCACCCACGTATTCAGAGACCCTAGAATTAGAAAGCTCTAAAATACGATTTGCTACACCATCAATAAAATCTCTGTCATGGCTCACAAATAAAAGGCCCTTATGCCAGTTTTTAAGATGTTCCTCAAGCCAGCTCACTGAATCAATATCAAGATGGTTCGTGGGCTCATCCATAATCAACAGATCTGGGGCAGAGAGTAAAAGTCGAGCTAAAGCAACTCTCATTCTCCAACCACCTGACATTTCATCCATTGGCCGCTCATGGTCTTCAGGTTGAAATCCTAAGCCAGAAAGAATGCGGTGAGCATCGGCTTCGACTGCGTAGCCTCCAATCTGTTCAAATCGAGACTGAGCTTCTCCCAAAGATTTCAATGAACGCGCTTGATCCTCACCAGAACTTTTCGCAACAAGATTCCCTAGTCTTTCAATTTCTTTGCTTAAGTTTGTTACTTGCTCAGCCCCAAGTAAGACCTGTTGGAAAACAGATCGGCCAGCCTCAAGAGGAAGCTCTTGAGGTAGATAACCAACAGTTAACTCTTTCGGTCGGTGAACTTGCCCGCTATCAGGGATTTGAATTCCCGCAAGGATTTCTAACAGAGTTGTTTTCCCGGTTCCATTCCCTCCTACTAAAGCAACTTTACGACCGGACCCAAGTTGAAGAGAAACATCTGAGAAAAGCGTACGGGGACCGAAAGACTTAGATAATTCTGAAGCGGTAAGCATAAAACAAAGTTAGGTTTTTGGAGGATCCCAACGCACCACTGCAGCAGCTGAGGTCATTCCAGCACCAAAACCAACTAAAAGAACTAAATCACCAGGTTCTACACGGTCGTTATTTACCGCATCAACAAACGCTAGGGGAATAGAAGCTGCGGAAGTATTGCCGGTAGAACTTAAGACCACTGCAGCTTTCTCCATCGGAATATCTAAGCGTTTCAAAGCTGCTTCAATGATGCGAATGTTTGCCTGATGAGGTACTACAAGTTTTATTTCATCAGAAGCCACGTTTGCTTTATCCATAGCGGTCAAGGCAGCAGCTTCCATAGCTAGTACAGCTTTTCGAAAAACTGCTTGCCCGTCCATTACGATTTTGTCGCCATGTTCACAGTAGAGAAGATCCGCTGCTTCGCCGTCAGACATCAAATCCCATCCCAATAGTGAAGGCTGTTCACCTGAATTCTCTACTACGAATGCCCCTGCGCCGTCGCCAAAGAGTATGCAGGTGCCTCTATCTTCCCAGTTAGTTATTGAACTTAATGAGTCGCTTCCGATTACCAGTATTCGTTCCATACCACCTTGAATGAATTGCATGGCAGTTACTAAGCCATAGACGAAGCCGGAACAGGCAGCATTTAGATCAAATGCTCCACAAGTTAATCCAAGACTGTGTTGTATTACCGAAGCGCTAGCGGGAATTTGTTGATCGGGTGAAGTTGTAGCAAGCAAAAGTAGATCAATTTGATCAGGAGACACTCCAGCCATCGCCATAGCGTCTAAAGCAGCGGAAGTGGACATTTCAGTCACTTTTCCGTCAATATGTCTAGTTTTCACTCCTGTTCGAGCAGTAATCCACTCATCTGAAGTGTCTACCATTTGAGCTAAATCGTCATTAGTGAGTATGCGATCTGGCAGATTTGTAGCCCATCCAGTTATACGTCCATATGGCATGTTGTGCGCTCTTCAACTTAAAAGAATTTTCTTACTGCCCACCACGCTACCTCAGTTAGGAGCCAGGTAGTGTCTGCTGGGTCATGAATGATCACGAATTAGCAGGTTTGTTAGCGCGACAAACAGGATTGTTACTACTTGAAGCGCGACAAAAAGCATTTGCTGAAGGCAAGTCTGGTAAGCAAGTGCAGGATTTAGGTGATCGCTTGTCGCATGAATATTTAGTTCAGAAATTATCTGAATTACGTCCAGACGACGCCGTTTTATCTGAAGAAGGCGTGGACGATCTTGAAAGGCTTAGAACGGAACGCACATGGATAGTAGATCCGTTAGATGGGACTCGTGACTATGGGTATCCCGACAGTAGAGAATGGGCGGTACATGTTGCTTTAGTCGTGGAAGGCCAACCGCAGGCTGCTGCAGTTTCTATTCCAGCGGATAACCGTCTTTTTGGAACAAACCAAACACCTTTTCATATTCCTCCAGCAAGAAATGAACCAATTGTGATTACTAGCCGTAGCCAATGGGGAGATGCTGAGGAAGTAGCACACGCTATTGGTGGCGTAGCCGTAGCCTGTGGTTCAGCTGGCTATAAAGCGATGGCAGTAGTTTCAGGAGCGGTTGATGTCTATGTGCATCCAAGCGGTCTTTATGAATGGGATACATGCGCTCCTGCAGCAGTTGCGGAAAGTGCTGGATTTGACGTTAGTGGAGTTGATGGAGGGCGACTTAACTTCAATAAGCCAAGACCAGTTGTAGCTGGACTCTTAATTTCTCGTCCTGAATATACAGAAAGAGTGAAAGAAGCTCTTAGATGGTAATCGACCAAAAGTGTGAATTAGTTAAAAACTTAAGGTAATCTTTCTTTACCTTGTACAAGGCGAAGTTGGTGAGAATCCAACGCTGTCCCGCAACTGTGTACTCGTATTTGAGTGAGCCAGGTCGACCTTTACAAGGCTTCGGCAAAAATTCTCGAGGAAGAGCGGATGCTGACAGTTCCTGTCGCTCCGTTTTGACGAGGCACAGACAGGAGAAAAATGTTAATTCCAAAGCTTGCAAAAAAGCGAAGAACCACTGCTTTAGTAGTTTTATCTTTGTTACTTCTAGGAGCTTCATGCGGCTCTTCAACTGGTTCTAACCAAGTTGCAATTTCCGCAAATCAAGAAACTGCTACGACGGAAGCAGTAACTACTACAACAGAAGCAGTAGATGAAACAACCACCACCGAGGTGATGGAGCCAGAATTCCCCGAAGCAATTATTTCTTTGTCACCAACTGCAACAGAAATACTTTTCGCAATAGGTGCTGGGGGTCAGGTCGTAGCGGTTGATGAGTACTCAACTTACCCAGAAGAAGCACCAACAACTGATCTCTCCGGCTTTACCCCAAACATTGAGGCAATAGCAGAATATGAACCAGATTTAGTTGTTATTTCTTATGACCCCGGCGACTTGGTTGTCGGGTTAGAACTCCTTGACATCGACGTTGTGATGCAAGGAACCGCTTTATCTGTGGAAGACACTTATTCCCAAATAACTGAGTTAGGCGAATTAACTGGACACAGTGAAGAGGCACAAGAATTAAGTGATTCCATTTCAGCAGATTTAGCTTCACTAGCTGAAAATCCTGTGGGAACAGGCCTCACTTATTTCCATGAAGTCGACGCCACGCTGTATACGGCAACATCATCAACATTTATAGGCCAACTCTATGCTTTGTTAGGTCTGGAGAATATTGCAGATCCTGCAGACGAACAGGGCTGGGGATATCCACAATTATCTCCGGAGTATATTGTTAGCGCTAATCCTGATCTGATTTTCCTTGCGGATGCTATTTACGGAGAATCACTTGACACATTGATGGAACGACCAGGATGGTCAGAGATAACCGCAGTGCAGAACTACGCCGTTATCGAACTTGATGAGACTTCTGGAAGATGGGGTCCACGAATCGTTGACTTCTTAACTGGCATACATGCTGCAATCACAGATTTAACTAGTTAAGTAATTTAGATATGAGGGCTTCAAGGAATAAAGATAAAGAAGAAAAACTTGAGGCTCCAGCAAAACTTAAAGCTTGGTGGCTAGTTCTAGCGGCAACAACTGCTGTTGTGGCTGTAGGTCTTGGCCTTACTTTAGGTCCGGCTTCTCTAGGAGTGCGAGAAGTACTTCTTGAAGTCTTAGACCGGTTACCTTTTGTAGATTATGACTCTGGTTTATCAGAGCGCGAACAGGCAATAGTCTGGGAGATTCGTTTACCGAGAGTGGTACTAGGTCTACTTGTAGGATCGATGCTTGCCACAGCTGGCGCTTCATATCAGGGAGTGTTTCGAAACCCATTAGCGGATCCTTATCTGCTTGGTGTCGCAGCTGGCGCTGGCTTTGGGGCAACAGTAGCGATTGTCTCTGACCTTGGTGATGGTATAGGTACTTTTGATGCAGTACCGATGCTCGCATTTGGTGGAGCGCTCGTAGCTGTATCTCTGACTTATCTTGTCGGATTCTCAGCTAGACGAAGTGACCCTGTTACGAGTCTGGTACTTGCTGGTGTGGCAGTTGCTAGTTTCTTCACAGCAATTCAGACCTTTGTCCAACAACGTGACTCAGAAACAATCCGCCAAGTTTATTTCTTCGTACTAGGACAGTTACGTACCGCAGGATGGGATGAAGTGATACTCGTCTCTCCATATGTTGGAGGTTGCCTCTTCATTTTGTTGCTCTTAAGGAGAAGACTAGATGTTTTAGCAGTTGGTGATGAAGAGGCGGGATCATTGGGTATAGACGTCCGACTAGTTCGACTGGTATCGGTGTTGGCCGCATCTCTTGGAACAGCCGCAGTTGTTGCAGTAAGTGGCCTTATAGGATTTGTAGGAATCATTGTTCCGCACACCATAAGACTCATTTTTGGCTTTAGTTATAGGATCATTCTCCCTTTAACTATTTTGTTTGGTGGAGCCTTTTTAGTGGGAGCAGACTTAGTCGCGCGCCTAGTACTTGAACCTGCAGAAATTCCCATCGGGGTTGTCACCGCTTTTATGGGGGCTCCATTCTTTGTTCTCGTTCTCCGAACCTCAAGGAAGTTGTGATGGAAGCAATTTCTTGCCGGTCCCTAAGAGTCAACTTCGGTTCGACCGAAGTTTTACGCGGAATTGATTTGGAGGTACCAAAGGGAGGCTGGACCACAGTTGTCGGCCCAAATGGTTCAGGGAAAACCACTCTTCTTCGATCAATTGCAGGAATTCAAGCATCGCAAGGTGTTATTCAGATCGATGGACATTCTCTTGGTGCATTTAACCGTAGAGAGGTCGCTAAACAGATAGCGATTGTCCCACAACAACCAGTTATACCCGACGGTATGAGAATTATTGACTATGTATTATTAGGACGCACTTCGCATTTAGGGTTTTTCGGAATCGAAAAAAAATCTGATATAGAAATAGCTCAGTCTGCTTTAGAGGAATTAGATGTCAATTTCTCTGAATCGCGAACAATGGGAACACTATCTGGTGGAGAACGACAGAGAGTAGTTGTTGCACGGGCGCTAACACAAGGTTCACCAATTTTACTTTTGGATGAACCGACTACATCTTTAGATATAGGACATCAGCAAGAAATGTTAGAAGTAGTAGACGAATTAAGAAGTCGTCTTGGTCTTACAGTTTTGGCCACAATGCACGATCTAACCCTTGCTGGGCAATATGCAGAATCTCTGATTCTGATTGAACAGGGTCAAGTAGTAGCTTCTGGATCAGCACAGGAAGTATTGACTGAGGATTTAATAACTCATCATTATCGAGCATCAATTAAAGTCATAGAAGACGACTCTGGACCAATTGTGACACCAGTCCGTCGGAAAAATTCTAATTCGCTGGAGTAATTAGTCCGTAATGGCCATCAAATCTTCTATATAAAACTTGGCCCCGTCCGTTTGGCGTATCCGTGAAGAAGACAAAAGGCTCTTCACCTACATCCAATAATGCTTTAGCGTCTTCTAACGGTAAGTGGTTTAAAACAAGTGAACTTGGGAGAATAGGAGGGCGCGTGTCTCCAGGTAAGTTCTCTCCGTTTATTGTTGGCATTGCATACAGTAAGCCTCCGCCATTCCTGTAGACCACTCGATCGAGGTCATAGTCACAGTCAAAGAAAAGATAGAAGCCATGGTCTAATTGGTCCATTTCATCAGCCGCTTCTTCAAGTGTGACTGGTCGCATCGCTAAACTTTTGTGCTTTACTACTTCACGTTCCTCTGCCGGCACTCGAGAATAACCGGGTTGTTCCCCGCGCTCTTCGGAGTTCACCTCATAATGAACGTTTTCGTAGTTTGACTTGCTTCGTAAGCGATTTATTTTTTGGCGCCGTCTATTCTCAAAACGTTTTCTCCTACGCCTGAGTCTTCTCGTTAGTTTTTCAACAAGGAGATCAATTGCTTCACTCATTGAGTGACCAGCAGCATGAGCTCGAATAGGTGTGCCATTCAAATCTAATGAAGCTTCGGCAATAGCCGGTAGTTCTAATCTTGATTTTGAACGGACTTTCAGTTTCACAACTGCAGCAAGTACTGGTTCATGCCCTAATTCACAGAGGTGACGGATCTTTGTCAGGGCGATTTCTCTATCTTTGGATCCAACTTGACCACGAGTAAGAAGATCAATATCACAAATGTCATGTGGCTTAACCAAATCATTCCCCCATTCCGGACTTCGTATTTGTCTTAACCGATCTTCGCGTATTTATCCACCTCTGTCATGTAAATTCAGTACAGACTGCATAGATGAATCTGACGATTTCTGAAGCGCTTCAATTATCTCCCCGTGAAATGGTATGTGCGGTAGGTGGGGGCGGTAAAACAACTTTGATTCTTTCACTCGCTTCAGAAGGACAAGAAAAAAAGCACCCAGTCATAGTTACTACTACAACCAAGATGGGTCTAGAAGAAGACAAAGAGTTCCTTACGGTAATGGACGAAAAGGTGCCGTCAACAGATCAAGTTGTTCGATGGATAGGAGGCATTCAGGGAGAAAGAGTGCTCGGGAGAGATCCAAAAGAGGTAGACGCTTGCTTTTCAGATTTCCATGGATGGGTTTTAGTAGAAGCAGATGGGGCTCGAAGACGTCCCATAAAAGCACCAGCCAGCCATGAACCCGTCATACCTTCACAAGCAACTTTGGTCGTATTAAACATTGGATTAGATGCAGTTAAGAGATCAATTGGCGAAGTAGCCCATAGGCCAGAATTGCTCGCTGAGATTTTAGAAGTAGACAAAGAATCTCTTATTACACCTCAAATGATTGCTTCTTTAGTCACCAATGATCAGGGCGGTAGAAAACGGATACCAGATTCTTCAAGATTTATTCTCGCGTTGACAAAATGCACAGAAGAAAGAAGACAGCAAGCCGATCAAATCATTGAAGTACTTTCTGAGCACAAAAACACTCCAGAAAAAGTGGTTCTAATTGGCCGACCAGGAGAAATTTTAGATTTAAAGGCTCTTAAGTGATTTTCACACGAGTAGTGACTTGGTTGTAAAAATCATTGCCTTTATCATCAATCACAATAAAGGCAGGGAAGTCTTCTACCTCAATACGCCATATTGCTTCCATGCCTAATTCCGGATATTCAAGTACTTCAACTTTCTTGATTGAATCTTTTGCTAGACGGGCAGCAGGCCCTCCAATTGACCCAAGATAAAAACCGCCATGTTGAGCGCAAGAGCTTGTAACTTCGGTCGATCTATTGCCCTTAGCTAACATAATGAGACTGCCGCCAGCAGCCTGAAAACGTTCAACATATGAATCCATACGGCCTGCCGTGGTCGGGCCGAAAGAGCCTGAGGCGTATCCCTCAGGAGTTTTAGCCGGACCAGCGTAGTAAACAGGGTGCTCTTTTAAATAACTTGGCATCTCTTGACCAGAGTCAAGTAATTCAGCGATCTTTGCATGCGCAATATCTCGAGCAACCACAAGAGTTCCTGTTAAGGAAAGACGTGTAGTAACGGGATACCCAGACAGTTCCTCTCGTATTGCTGACATCGGCTGGTCAAGGTTGATTGGGATAACTTCATCAGTTAATTCACTATCAACTATTTCGGGAAGAAATCGTGCAGGATCTTCTTCAAGGACTTCAAGAAAAACTCCCTCTCTCGTAATCTTCCCTAATGCTTGTCGGTCTGCAGAACAAGAAACAGCGATACCGACAGGGTTTGAAGCCCCATGCCGAGGAAGTCGAACGACACGAACATCATGACAGAAGTATTTACCACCAAATTGAGCACCAATACCAAAACCACGAGTCATCTCTAAAATACGATCTTCCCACTCTAAATCCCGGAAAGCGTGACCTGAAGCGCTTCCAGATGTTGGTAAGTGGTCAAGGTAATGTGCGGAAGCGTACTTGGCGACTTTCAGAGTGTGCTCGGCGGAAGTACCGCCAATCACTACAGCAAGGTGGTATGGAGGACAAGCCGAAGTGCCAAGACTTCGAAGCTTTTCCTCAAGAAAAGAACTGAGACTTTCAGGGTTCAACAAAGCCTTTGTCTCTTGATAAAGGAAGCTCTTATTTGCAGAACCCCCACCTTTTGCCATGAAAAGGAATTTGTACTCTTCCCCAGGAACAGACTCAATCTCAATTTGAGCTGGCAAGTTATTGTTGGTGTTTTCCTCATTGAACATGTCGAGAGGCGCCAACTGCGAATACCTAAGGTTGCTGTTTTGATAAGTGTCGTAGATGCCGAGTGAAATCGATTCTCGATCATCACCCTTGGTGAGCACTTGTTGGCCTTTTTTAGCGGAGACAATTGCTGTTCCAGTATCTTGACATGACGGCAGCACTCCACCAGCGGCAATGCAGGCATTTTGTAGTAACTCTATTGCTACAAAGCGGTCATTTTTAGAAGATTCAGGGTCATCAAGAATTGCAGCGACTTGAGCTAAATGGCTTGATCGTAAAAGATGAGCGATATCTCTCATAGCAGTTGTTGTCAGTAAACAAATTGCTTCATCGCTAACCTCAAGAAATGTTCTTCCCCCAGGCCCCTCAATCAACTGAACTCCTTCTTCAGAAAGTTTTCGAAAATCCGTTGTTGTATAGGGGTCACTAGTAAGAGGCAGTAAATCAGTGAAGTTAAACTCCGCTTCTTCCATGAACACAACGGTATCGCTGTGTTGGGCACCAAAGGGGGTTATTTAGCAGATAACTCAGAGACTATAGGATCCCAGAAGTCTAAATTGAGGTGTCTTGCCACTGAATAGAAGGTCATTCTGTCAACACAATCGCCCCAGCGCGCGGTAATTCGTGATGCTATTTGATCTGGTTCGCCGACAATAGCAAAAGTATCCAGTATCTCATCATCAATAAGGTCACCCATAGCTACCCACTCACCCTTCTTTGAGAGAGTGTTGAGTTCCGTTTGGAGATCACCCCATCCATGCATATCCAAAACAGGGCGATACGCCGGAGTCGAAGCATAAAAAGCGATTTGTTGACGTACACCGCGAGCCGCATCATCCATTTCTGCTTCATTTCGTCCAGTGACCACAAAACCTGGCCCCGATATTTCAAAATCGTCAAGAGTTCTTCCTGATGCAGCTAGTCCACGTTCTAAAGCGGGCAGTGTTACTTCACGTAAATAAGCTTCAGTGGAGAAACTGTGGCAGACAATACCGTCACAGACTTCTCCAGCTACCTCTGTCATCATTGGGCCCACAGCCGAAATAAAAATCTTTGGAATACCAGACGGATTAGGCCCAGGATTAAAAAATGGGGTCATGAGTGTGTGCTGATAGAAATCTCCTCGGAAGTTCAGACGCTCACCAGTTTCCCAAGCATCCCAGATAGCTCTAGTAGCTAAAATCATTTCTCTCATTCGAGCAGCTGGCCGTGACCACTCCATTGAGAAACGCTTCGTTATATGCGGCTTAATTTGCGTACCTAAACCGAGAATAAATCGACCACTACTGTAACGCTGTAAGTCATATCCAAGATTCGCAAGAAGCATAGGGTTTCGAGCAAACCCCACCGCAATCCCAGTTCCAAGTTCAATGCTGTCTGTATGTTCAGCAGCAATCATATGAGGGAGGAAAGGATCGTGACTTGTTTCCGCAGTCCACGCACCTGCATAACCACCATCTTCAATTTTTTTAGCTGCTGCAGCAATCTCTGAGAACCCACCGCTATCAGAAGTGGGTAAGGCCATTGGTAATCCACTATCAATCTTCATACAAAAACCATAGCGCAACGGTAATCCGACGCTATGGTCCGGACATATGGAACTTATTCTCATCCGACATGGCTTGCCCCTCAGGGTAGATAATTCAGAAACTGGTGAAGAAGCCGACCCTTCTCTTTCACCTTTAGGCGAACGTCAAGCAGAAGCACTTGCTGACTGGTTAATTCATGGACCAGCAGCACAAAAGATTGATGCGATTTATGCAAGCCCAAAGAGACGTGCGCTAGAGACAGTCCAACCTCTAGCCAAAGGTCTAGAAAAAGAAGTCATTATTGAGCCACGCGTCATTGAATATGACGTTGGTGAAACCTCCTACATCCCAATTGAGGAAATAAGAGGTGAACCAGAATGGTATGAAATGATACAAGCAGGCATACCCGACCCAAGAGCTTTCCAAGCTCAGGTAATTGAAGGGATTGAATCAATAATTTCAAACCATTCAGGCGACAGAGTGGTAATTGGTTGTCATGGCGGAGTTATAGCCGTGTATCTCGCTCACCTCATGGGTGTTACTCAACCGCTATTTTTTGAAGCACACTACACCTCAATGAATCGGGTGATGGCAGCTTCAACTGGTGAACGCAGCGTGGTTTCCATGAATGAACTTGCTCACTTACAAGTAGCTAGCGTGCCGCTTTCTTCTTACAAGAAGAACTAACTTAATTCGGAAAGATTTCTGAAGTTCTCTAAAGATTCCGGATTAGCAAGCGACTCAACATTAGTAACTGGAAGCCCTTGAATGACATTCTTTACAGCGAGCTCAACAAGTTTGCCTGACCTAGTACGTGGAAGATCAGGAACGCTCAAGATGATAGAAGGAACATGACGAGGGGAAGCCCCATTTCTAATAGATAGACATACTTCTTCTTTCAAATCATCGTTAAAAGAAAATCCATCAGCCATGACGACAAACAACACAATTCTGACATCACCATTCCAACTTTGACCCACAGCAAGGCTTTCTAAAATTTCATCAAAAGCATCTACTCGTCGATAAATCTCTGCAGTTCCAATACGAACCCCACCAGGATTAAGAGTTGCATCAGATCTACCATGAATAATAAAGCCGCCTTCTGGAGTTCTTTCTGCAAAGTCCCCTTGATGCCAGAGACCTGGGAATTTTTCGAAGTAAGTGGCTTTATACCTAAGATCATCTAGGTCTTCCCAGAAACCAATCGGCATTGAAGGAAATGCAGACTTACAAACCAACTCTCCTGGAACACCCACTGCGGCTGGATTCCCATCATTATCCACCACATCCATATCCTGACCCAAAATTGGTCCCTGTATCTGACCTGCGAAAACCGGGGTAGTCGGATTACCTCCTACAAGACAACCACATAGATCTGTTCCGCCAGAAATAGACGCTAGATGAACATCGTTCTTCCAGTCTCTATAAACATGAGTAAAACTTTCAGGGCTTAGCGGACTTCCAGTAGAGCAAATAGTTCTTAAGGTTTTTAGTTCATGACTTTCAATAGGGCGCAGACCTGTTGAAGAGACAGAGTCAATAAATTTGGCAGAAACACCAAAGAGAGTTATTTTTTTCTCATCAATCAAATCAAATAATCGTGATGCATCCGGATAAAAAGGCGACCCATCATAAAGAACAAGTGTTGCTTCAGCAGATAGACCTGCTGCCAACCAATTCCACATCATCCAGCCGGCAGTAGTGAAATAAAAAACCCGATCCATTGGGCGAACATCGCAATGCAGACGGTGCTCTACAAGGTGCTTTAAAAGCAAACCACCTGCTCTATGAACAATGCACTTGGGAACTCCGGTAGTGCCAGAGGAGTACAAGATATAAAGCGGATGGTTAAAAGGCAGATCTACAAAGTCAACCTCTTGAGCCTTGTATTGACAATAAAATTCATTAAATGTTTCACAATTTTGCAGTGGGGGAAGGCCGTCTTGATCATCTGAAATAACAACGGTTTTTTCTACAGTCGGAAGTTCATCTACTACTTCGACTATTTTTTTAGTTAAGTCAAATTCACGTCCACCATATTGGTAACTATTAATTGCAAAAAGTATTTTCGGCTCAATTTGCCCAAAACGGTCAATTACACCTTTTGGGCCAAAATCCGGTGATACCGAAGAAAAGACGGCACCTATAGAGGCAGAAGCAAGCATCACAGCATAAATTTCAATTCCATTTGGCAACCATGCTGCGATACGGTCACCTTTTTTAACGCCAGAGGATAAAAATGCCTGTTGAAGCTGGGAAACAAGATTATTTAGCTCAGCCCAAGAAATTTCTTTAGAGAGTTTGTTTTCTGATTCAAAACTAAGAGCCACTTCATTATCAGAACGTTTCAGTAAATTTTCTGCATAATTCAATGAAGCCCCGCTAAAGAATTGAGTTTGATATAACTCTGAACCGCTTAAGACTGAAGATCGCTCACCACGTTCTCCAATAATTTGAAAGTAACTCCAAACAAGATCCCAGAACTCTGAAGGATTTTTAATCGACCAGTCGTGTAATTCTGTTTCGGAAACGTTAGCTGCATCACAAAACGAATGCATCTGGCTTGAACTTATTCGTTCAAAAGAAGGTTTCCATAAATAATTATCCATTGCCGACGAGCGTAGTCACACATAAACGAGCCACAATAGATGAGTGAATAAAAAAGCAGAATCTCTTGGGTTATGGTTTGAAGAATTACCGGTCGGTTTAGTTATTCAGCACTCTATAAAACACACAGTCTCGGAATCTGAGAACGAAGAGTTCTGTCTAATGACACATAATCCACAGCCACTACATCTCGACCCAACTTTTGCTGAAAAATCAGTTTTTGGGCAACGAATAGTCAACAGTTTGCTAACTCTGGGTTTAACAGTTGGAGTTAGTGTAGAAGACACTACTTTAGGAACCACTGTGGCGAATCTAGGGTTCGAAGAGACTGTTTTCCCAAACCCGGTTTTTCTAAATGATACGTTGAACTTCGAAACTGAAGTAATGCATTCTCGGATATCCGCATCTCGGCCAGAGACAGGAATAATTACTTTTGAACATCGCGCTTTCAAGCAAACCGGAGAACTAGTTTGTCGCTGTCGACGAAACGCATTAATGCACTGCATCCCTTCTGAAAATAAGTTAGATAATGACTAGAGGGTTCTATGACAGTTCATGATGATGCACAGCTAATTAGTTTGAAAGTAAGTGATGATTTCAACCCTTGGTGTGCAGCAGGATTCAATGTTGTTGAATCCAACCAAGGAACCTCAACCACTCACATTGGCGAAGTTTTACTTCGATTCCAAGAAGAGCCTCTCGAACAAGGAATTTATGCGATCGGAACAAAAAATTTAGAAGGAGTCTTTGACGGCCTTACATTTTTTGTTGATCCAGGAACAGAGGGCCGAAATGATGAGCAGTCAAATCATCCAAATTATGTAAGTCGGATTGATCATCTTGTTGTGACAACTTCTGATTGTGATCGAACAACGCAAGCTCTAGAGACAGCTGGTATAGAGGCTCGCAGAGTAAGAGCGTTTGGAAAAAAAGAGTCAAAAATGCGACAAACATTTTTCTGGCTCGGCGATGTGATTCTTGAGTTAGTTGGACCTGATACAAAATCTGGTGATGAGCCAGCAACAATTTGGGGCCTTGCTCTTATTTCGGACCAAATAGAAAAAACAGTTGAGTTTTATGGAGAAGCAGCGACCCAACTAAAACCTGCAGTACAGCCCGGAAGATTTATTACAACGGTCAAGACGAGAAATTTCGGTATTACAGACGCTTTAGCAATTATGACACCGCATTAGAGCAAAAATGTCCAACAACTCTTATCCTGTATTCTCATTGATTCTCAATTATGCTTAAGGTCGTTATATGAAGCATTCTCATTCACAAATAAATGAAATACACGCTGTAGTTGGACGTCGGTTACTTGCCGCAAATAAGCGATATAGCAAATCTCGATATGCCGTGGTGAAAATTCTATTAGATGGGGGGAGGCCAATGACATTGCCAGAGATTCTGGAAGTTGGCAAAACTAAAGGATTAGCACAAAGTTCTGCGTACCGAAATCTCAGTGAAATGTCAGAAATAGGGATAGTTCGACTAATCAATTCTGGGGATGACCATAGCCGCTTTGAACTCGATGAGTCTCTAACAGGACATCACCATCATCTTGAATGCAGAGAATGCGGACGTTTAGAGGATTTCACGGTTCCAGAAGAATTTGAAGAAATTGTAAAAAAGATAATGAATAAAGTTGGGAAACAGGGGTTCAAAGCAGGCAGTCACCGATTTGACATACTCGGTCAATGCTTGGAATGCGTTTAAGCAATGTCACAAAAACGTCAAGCTGCGCGAGTAGTTCTTCTAAACAAGTCAAACGAAATTTTTCTCATTCACGCAGAAGATCCAATAGATCCCTTTAAACCTTCTTGGTGGGAAATACCAGGCGGCGGAATTGGTTGGGGAGAGGATTCTGCTACCGCCGCATCAAGAGAATTATGGGAAGAAACTGGAATACAAGCAGAAATGGGTCCCGTTGTATGGACACAGCAAGTCCAGTTTACTTTTGGACCTTATTTTTTTGACAACGACGAAAAAATCCATATCGCATGGTGTGATGGAGGAGAGTACAGGCCGAAACATCTCGAAGCCTTAGAAGCGGCAGCATTTATTGAAGCCCGATGGTGGTCGGTGGAAGAACTTTTATCGTTTGATTTTCCAGTTCTACCCGAAAGGCTCAGAGAATTTTTGCCCGACCTTGTTGAAGGGCAGATTCCTCCAACACCAATAGATATTTCTCCTAAGAACTCCGGTTAAGTTCCTCAATCAGCCCCGCTATTCCATTCGTGACCATTTTCGAAGCTAAATGAGCCATATCTTCAATCGATTTTCTTTGCCCGTCGTGCATCCAGTGGCGAAGCATTCCTACAAGCAAGCCGAAAATTCCAGAAACTACAGCGACTGATTGCTCGATATCGAAACGAGCTTGAAGGTTCTTAGCTAGACGCAGAGTGAGGTTGTCTTGCAGCTTCCGAAGTTCATTTCGAAGTTCTGCATCTTGAATATCTGCAGCTCCAAAAAGAAAATTAAATGCATCTGGTTTATTTTCAAAGAATTTAAAGAACCCCAGTATCCCCAACTCAGTCCATTCCAAAGGGTTACTAGGAGACGAAGACCCGCGACTTGATTCAATTGAATCTTGAACTTGTTGACCAATTTTAGCAAGAACTAAGAAATACATTTCTTGCTTTGATTCAAAGTGTTGGTAAAGGACAGGTTTTGTAACTCCAGCTTTTTTTGCTACGTCATCCATTGAAGTTTGATGAAAACCCTGGCGTGCGATTACATGTAAGGCAGTTTCTAATAATTGCTCACGACGCTCAGATGCAGGAAGACGAGAGACAGTTGGAGTATTGGTCATACTCGCAACGTAGTCACTTTAAAGAAGAAGGTCCTTATCGGGCTTTATTGTCTGTCTATGTCTGCCGCTGCTTTAACCGCATGATGTAGAACAATTGATGGAGCGAGAAGGAAAGAACCAAGAATAAGTAGAACAATTAGAGTAATGGCTACTGCATTTGTGAAACTTGTTGCAAAACCGATAATGAAAACGATTAGCGCGATAAAGAAAGCGAAGTAGCCACTACGTTGTCCTAATTTGGCTAACCGGGCGAGTCGTTTTCGCCGAAGAAGAACAGGGTCATCATGAAGAGACATGTATCCAGCCTGCCTCAATGATGAGATTTGACAAACGCTGAGCCATTTTTTTGGAAGAAAGCTCACGAGAAGCCACATTAAAGTTGTGCTTTAAAAGAGTGTTCAAACCTTCTGCGTCATTTAACCGTTCGCGCATCGCATCAGTATCTTCCGCAGCAAACCAATGAAATCCTAGCCCCCTTAGTTCATCTGCGACAGGGTAGTTTCCAACAAAAACAGGCCGGTGATATATCGCAGCTTCAATAGGTGGATTTCCGAAACCTTCCCATGTGGATGGGAAAGCAATTAAGTCAGCAGCTGCATAGATATCAGCACGATTCTCAAGGGAAAGATGAATCACGGGGCATTTTGCTGAGGATAGTTCTGTAACAAGTTGAGGGCCATAGTTATCTTCGGCAGGACCAGAAATCCAATAGGTTCCACCAAGTTTTTCTGTAACTCCTATTGCCTTATCTATTCCTTTACGTTCTATTGCACGTACCGGATGAGCAACAAGAAGTGTTTCTTCAGGGATGCAAAGCCGCTTTCGTGTTAGTTCGCGATTTCCTAATTCAACGTCTACGTTGAATCCGTTGTAGATGGTGACTGCATCGATGCCGCGAGCAGACATTTCTCGGCGAGTTAGTTCGTTGATAGTTACGTGCTTCCAAGCCAAATCATCAACAGGAAGGTCTTCAATATGAGAATATTGTTCTCGCTGCCACGGAGGATCATGGTGATGAATGATGGTGGATCGTCCTCTCAGAACTTCAGCGACTGCATGTGATGCTGCAAGATTCAAAGGTATTGAGAGGAGATTTTCAACAATAACTAAGTCTTGTCCATTTAGAGCGTTATGAAGCTCGCTCATGTTGGGTGCTTGTTCATCTCCAATTCCAAGACCTTCAACTATTGTTGTTTCGCCGGGACTTTTCCAGCCTGGTTCAAAGGAGCCTGCTACCCAAGAAACCTCAAAGCCAAGACCTGCAAGAACCTCAGCCCAATTTTGAGCAACAACTGAGACTCCGTCAGTAGGTCCAAATCGAAATGATAAGAAAGAACATTTGGGCATGAATAACTCGAGACTGTTTGATACTAATTTTAAGAATTCAGTTAACCAGATTATGGAAAAAAACTGGGTTACTGAAGGCTATGCCGCTCCAAATAAGAAGACTTACCCATGGCAGTGGTTATGGGATTCTTCTTTTCATGCGCTTATCTGGAATGAATTAGGAAAACCTGAACGCGCTCAACAAGAATTAAAAGAAATATTTCGACCACAGTTTGATTCAGGCTGTGTGCCTCACATTAATTATGTGCGTGACCCAGACTTCCATTCCGATCTTTGGGGGAGAAAAGGAGGTTCTTCAATAACGCAACCTCCAATGTATGGACATGCAATATCTCAACTCAGCCAAACTGGGAATTGCCCACCACAGGAAGTGCTGTCAGCAGCAACTGCAGGATTATCATTCCTATTCAATCAACGGGCTCGCCATGAATCAGGATTAGTTCTTTTGTGCCACCCGTGGGAATCAGGAGCAGACGATAGCTCTAGATGGGATTATTTTTGCTCTGGTGGTTTCAATGTTGACCGTTGGAGAAAAGAAAAAAATCAATTAGTGCAGACGATAGAGAAGTCTAAAGATGGTTCTCCGATTCGAAATCCAGATTTTCTGGTTGCTTCAATAGGATTCAATGCGCTTCTAGCATTCAATGCTTTTGAATTAGCTTCAGTCACTGGAGATGAAAATATGTTTCATTCTGCACAAGAGATAGTGAATGCGATAAACCAAAGATGGGACGATTCTTATCTCACTTGGATAGATGCTGGAAGTCATGAATCTAGTTCCGGGAAATGTCGAACTTTGGATGCGCTGCTGCCTTTACTAGTTATAGACAAAGGACAGATTTCTAAAGAAGTTCTGAAAGTTTTGAGTTCTCATGATACTTATAACGCACAATACGGATTACGTGGAGTTCATAAATCTGAGCCAACATTTGATCCAACAAAATATTGGCGTGGCCCTGTTTGGCCACAACTTGCCTACCTGATTACTTATGCCATAGCTAGATTTGATACCTCTCTAGCAGAAGAGATTGCCATTCAAGTAGCTGAAGGAGCTTACGTTTCAGGATTCGCAGAATACTGGCACCCTGATACAGGAGAAGGCCAGGGAGCTATTCCTCAATCTTGGGCTGGTTTGTCTCTTGTGTCAGCGAAAAGACTGTCTAACTGATCCGAGAAGTTCAGAACCATCATCTTGGAACAAGTAGCAATGCACTCCTCGAAATTGTGCTATTTCATGCTCAAAATTTGTTCTATTTGGAGTCAGGTAATGAATTTCTAATTCCGAAAGTTCATAAATTATTCCGACAAACTCTTCAAAACTCTCGTAACACTGACTGACTGCAAAAGCAGTCATTTCTTCATCTCCAGGCCAAACTGCACCATTTCGTGCGGGGTGTTGCACAAGTCGATAAATCTCAAATTGATGTGGCCCATTACAAGGAACGTGAGTATTTAATTCAATATGACGGTCGTTGCTGACCCAGGCATACATATTGAAACAATCACCTTGGTCCAAGTCATGTAAATTCACAGGCTCTCCAAACCAATCTGGAGCGTCCTCATCCACGAGTGAAGGGCGAGTCTCAATAATCGTCGTAGAAGAACGATTTTCTTCAGAATTCGCTTCAGAGGCACCTTGGCTTCCGCAACTTGATAAAGAGAAACTTAAAAAAATCAGTAAACAAAAAAAACGATAAACGTTCATAAGGTTAGAGTAGCCACACTCGGCGCTACCGTGGCATCGTGGAAGTAATTCAGCTTCATGAAGCAATGGTTTTTTTAGGTCGGTTTCCTGCATTAGCGGGAGTTAATTTGGCTGTTCACACAGGAGAAATTATTGCGTTACAGGGACCAAATGGGGCAGGTAAAACCACTTTGCTTAAACTGTGTGCCGGATTAATCCCTTTAGATAAAGGATCAGGAAAAGTTTTGGGTCATGATTTAGACTCCGAACAAAAATCAATTCGTCGTTCGGTAGCGATGTTGGGTCATACAAGTGGTTTATATGAAGACTTGACAGTAGATGAGAACATTCTTTTTTGGGCTCAAGCTGCTGGATTAGATAGAGCAGCAGCTTATGATCGTCGAGACGACGCAATACAGAGAATGGGGATTGAGGAACGGTTACGTAGATTGCCTGTTTCTCGATTGTCGGCAGGGCAAAAAAGAAGAACTTCGCTAGCTTCTCTCGCCGTACGGCGTCCGCAGTTGTGGTTGTTAGATGAACCGCATTCTGGCTTAGATCAAGAAGGAAGAGAGTCAGTTGACCTATTCATAAAAGAAGCGGTCAAGGCAGGAGCAACTGTAATGATCGCTTCTCATGAACTAGATCGAATCAATTCTCTCTCACCTCGCGTTGTAACAATTGCAGGTGGAGTTGTAGCAGGTGGGGAGAAGCAGTGACACAGTTTTTCAATGACTTATTTCTAGTCGCGATGAAAGATCTTCGTATAGAAATCCGGTCTCGAGTGATTGTAAATCAAGTCGCTCCTTTTGCGGTACTCGTATTGGTCTTATTTGGGTTTGCTTTGGATGCAGACCAAAGAACTCTTCGTTTATTTGCACCAGGATTATTTTGGGTAGCGATCTTGCTCTGTTTATTACTAGCAGTACAACGCTCAGTTTCTCTTGAAGTAATAAATGACTCATTACTAGGACTTAAGATGGCCGGGCTTTCACCGTCATCTATTTTTCTTGGCAAAGCAATGGCAGTATTTGTTCAAATGATTTTTTTAGAACTCTTCCTAACAGGAGGAGTAATTATCTTTTACGGGGCATCAATAGATGATCTTGCATTATGGATAGTTTCAGGACTTGTAGCCGCTTTAGCCTTATCTGCAACTGGTACTCTTTATGGGGCTCTAGCATCGGGATTAGAAGTACGAGAAACACTTTTACCAATCTTGTTACTTCCAGTGTTGGCCCCTGTACTTATTGGGGCTACAAAGGCTTATAGCGGAGCTCTTGGAGAATCAGTAACAAACGGTTGGCAATGGACAGGACTTTTATCATTATTTGCATTAGCAGCGCTAGCACTAGGTGCAATGGCTTACGGGGTATTGGTAGAAGAGTAAGACGTTAGAGAAGTGAAATGAGTACAAGAAAAATTTTCAAACGAAATCAGGGTGCTACTAGTTCTCCGAAGTCGCGACTGTTAGGGCTTGCCACTTTGCTTGGTTTAGTCACACTTTTTGTCTTCGCTTTTTTCCTTACAGATCCTGATGTACGTCTTCATCCCACAACAGGGGAAGAGATCGGTCAATTCGATGCCGTTCGGCTACTTTATCTTCACGTTCCAATGGCAATTATCGGTCCGTATGTGGCCCCTCTAGTTGGTGCTGTCGCTTCGGTTGGGTATTTAATTAAACGAACCCAATGGTGGGATGTGACCGCCCATGCCGCAATTGAAGTAGGGGCTATATTCTGCGGGTTAGTTCTTTTAACAGGCTCTATTTGGGGCCGGCCAGTATGGAATACATGGTGGGAATGGGGAGATGTCCGTTTAATGACCACCTTAATTCTTTTCTTAATGCTCCTTGGCTACTTAGCTCTTCGCCGCGTAGCTCCCGATGGACAAAAACAAGCTCGCAGGTCTGCAATTGTGGCGATAGTGGCAGCAATAAATCTTCCGATTATTAATCGTTCTGTTGAGTGGTGGGAGAGTCGCACGCTTCATCAAAAGTCAACTTTAAGTGAACTGAAAATTGAAGATTTAACTTTTTTTACACTCATGATGGGAATTGTTGTTTTTTTAATGTTGTTCACGTGGCTTGTTCTACATCGCTTTAGATTGGGATGGCTTGAGAAAGAATCTTTAGAACAAGATGTCTTAACATCAATTGAAGAAAGAAGATCTGAGGCGACAGTTAACGAAGAGGGAACGTTATGACGCATTTGGGATATTTAATTGCAGGTTGGGGAATATCGTTAGTGGTGATCTTTGCTTACGTAATTTCACTATTTCGCAGAGCACGTTCTGTTGCTCCTCGGGTGCCTTCAGATAGACAAAGATGGATGACTTCTTCAGAGTAATAAAACCGTGACTGACGATCTTGCCCCGCTACCAGCTCGACCAGAAAAACCACCGCGTCGACGCGGGCCTCTCATAGCGACAGTTCTTTTATTATTAGGGGTAGGAGTTGTTTTGTTTGTGACTCTTGGAGACGCCGCTTTAGTTTTTTACGAAGTAGACGAAGCCGTAGAGAAAAGAGATGAATTGGTTGAAAAACGATTCAGAGTTGTTGGAACCCCACTACCAGGAATAGTAGAGACAAGAATCGGAGGAGAGTCAACCGTCGTCTTTACATTCTGCGCCGGGGGCGTTTATGCGGATGTAGCCCATGCTGGAGATCCGGCAGAGTTATTTCAGCCCGGAGTTCCAGTTGTTCTTCAAGGCGAATGGGTCGCAGGGTCGCTTATAGAAATAGACTCTCTTGAACATTCAGCAAACGATGGATGGTTTCTTCTCACAGACCACATGGTTGTTAAACACGATAATGATTACCGGACAGACAAAGATCGTGTAACAGATGTTGCATCTTGCGCACTGAAAGAGTGAAGAATCTGTGAATTCAGCTCTTGGATCAGGTTTTGTAGCACTTGGTGTTGCTGCAGCATTACTAGGTATTTCGACCATTGTTCATGGCCTTGTTACTGGCTCAAATAAATCGCTTCTTCGTATTCGTTGGTTTGTTTTATTGCTCGCGGCAGCAGCGGTTGGTCAGTTTGTAGTGATGGAAGTAGCTTTAATAACTCGAGATTTCACCGTAGCTTTTGTCGCAGAACATGGAAGCTCGCGAACCCCATCTCTATTCAATTTCGCCACACTCTGGTCAGCGTTAGAAGGTTCCATACTCCTATGGGTGCTGGTTCTTGTCGGTTATTTAGTTTTAGTTGTTTGGAGATTTCGAAAACGCCTCGTAGATCCGGTAGTCAGCTGGGCTCTACTAGTTCTCTTAGTTATATGCCTGTTTTTCTTTCTGCTTCTCGCAGGCCCAGCATTTCCATTTCACACTTTTGATCCCTGGCCTGGATATGACGGCCCAGGGCCTAACCCCCTACTTCAGAATCATGTGCTTATGGCATTCCATCCGCCAGTGCTTTATCTCGGTTATGTCGGATTCTCTGTTCCCTTTGCTTTCGCCGTTGCTTTACTCGTCACAAGACGACATGGCGAAGGTTGGCTTACGGAGACGAGAAGATGGACTCTTACAGCATGGGGTTGTTTGACAGTTGGAATCCTTCTTGGAGCATGGTGGTCTTATGAAGTTCTTGGATGGGGTGGTTACTGGGCTTGGGATCCAGTAGAGAACGCATCACTCTTACCTTGGCTAACTGGGACTGCCTATTTGCATTCGGTGATGGTTCAAGAGCAGAAAGGGATGTTACGCGTATGGAACCTTTCGCTATTGTGTTCCACTTTTGCTCTAACGATCCTTGGAACGTTTATTACCCGTTCCGGAGTTCTTGATTCTGTTCATGCATTTACAGAATCCGGCATAGGGCCCATGCTCCTTGCTTTCTTTACTTTGGTTGTGATCGTTGTTCTTCTTTTGATCATCATGAGAGGCGATGACATTCGGTCAGGAGGTTCAATAGAAACGCCTATTTCAAGAACAGGCGCATTCTTAACAAACAACTTACTTTTTGCTGGTTTAGCATTCGTTGTTCTCTTAGGTACAGTCTTCCCACTAATAGTTGAAGCAATAAATGGGAATCGTATCTCGGTCGGTAATCCATATTTTGAACGAATGACGATGCCAATAGGGTTCTTATTGCTGTTCTTGATGGCTATCGCTCCAGCTCTTCCATGGGGGAAGACAGGTAGCGAACTATTGTCCAAAAGACTTTGGTGGCCGGCAGTATTTGGAACATCGGCAATAGTATTAGGTGTAGTGCTTGGTGCAAGAGGTTGGGCCCCCACTCTTGCAATCGGATTAGCAGGTTTTGCTGTTGGGGGCGCTATCCGCCCTCTTGTGCTCACGATCAAATCCAAAGGACCTGCGGGTTTCTTTGGCAGGTCAAGTGGCGGCATGATTGTCCACGTTGGAGTAGCAATAGTTGCAGTCGCTCTTGCCGTGTCTTCTTCATATCTGCGACAAACTGAGTTCCGTTTTTCAGATATTGGAGACTCAGCCACTTTCGCTGGTCATGAACTTGTTTTCCAAGGGAATGAAGTTATAGAAAAACAAGAAAAAATTGAAACCGTGGTGAGAGTAGCTATTGATGGGAAAGTCTTCACACCAGCAATAAGTATCTTTCCATTCAGCGGTCAGCCCATAGGTACTCCCAGTACACGTTCAACGTGGAAAGATGATGTTCAACTTTCAGTATTAAAAGTGCCGGAAACACAAGACGAACCAACAGTTGTACGAGTAACAGTCCAACCATTGGTTTGGTGGCTGTGGGTAGGAGGTGCGGTAATGGCCGCAGGAACCATAATGGCATCCATTCCGCCCCGGCGTAAAAACAAAACGGAAATTCACGAAGAAATAGAAAAGGTCAACTCATGAGTCCAACAAGAGTGACTGCTGCAGTCGTTGGAGTCGTGGTTCTCATTCTTGTTGGTGTACTGGCAACTAGAGATTCTGGCGATGATCGAATCAACACATACCTGATTGGCGAGGCTGCTCCACAAATCAAAGCCCAGACTTTTGAAGGCGAACTATGGGATTTAGACGATCAACGTGGCCGATGGGTAGTTGTAAACTTTTTCTCTACTACCTGTATTCCTTGTATTCAAGAACACCCTCATCTTGTTAATTTCGCGGAGAACCATAAGCAAAATGACGACGTTCGAATCGTCACTATCTCATTTTCTGACACTGAAGCGGCAGTTGAAGAGTTCTTTCGCCTCAACGGAGGAGATTGGCCTGTCTTAACTTCTGAAACTGAGCGCGTCGCTGTGGATTGGGGAGTAGTTGCAGTACCAGAGTCCTACTTAGTTTCACCGGCAGGGTTTGTAGCAGCAAAAGTTGTGGGAGGAGTAACACAAGACTATTTAGAGGATTTGCTTCAGGAAGCGAGAAACAGATGATTCGTTATCGGTGGATCTTGCTGGTATTTATTGTCTTTGGTGCACTAATTTTTTCCGAATTAGCAGAACAACCCGCTCTGACCAATGCAGATAAAGTTCATCGAATTGCAGATGATTTGGCTTGCCCTGTTTGCGATGGCCAGTCGGTGGCTGAATCAGATGTTCCTATAGCGCAGGCTATAAGAACAGAGATAGCCAGAATGGTAGATGAGGGATTTACCGACAGCGCCATTAGATCTGATCTTGTTTCCCGTTTCGGAGAAGACATTGATTACACACCAAAGCAATCTGGCTTAACGGGGCTTGTGTGGCTGATACCGATTTTGGCTGGAGTCTTAGCAGTATTTTTACTGGCATCAACTTTAAGAAAGTGGCAAGGGGAGAATCCATTCAAAGTGGTGACAATAAAAAACCGACGCTTGCCAGTTCTATTATTTGTATTGGGTGTTCCAGTAGTAGCCTGGATTCTGATCGCACAGTTCACTGGGAATCGAGGAGCTAACGATTTTCCAACAGGAGATATTCCATCCTCAACTCGGACGCTTTTAATCGAAGCACAAACTGCTTCAGATGAAAATAAGATCCTTCTCTATAACGAAGTGTTAGTCATCCAGCCATCAAACGTAGAAGCCCTCACATACCGAGGATGGACTTTTTGGAGAACAGGAAATTCTGAAGCTGCGCGAAATGATTTTACGGCAGCAATTGAAATTGATCCGACTTATCCCGATGTGCGAGTGTTTAGAGCCTCACAACTCTTCGCTGATGGCAATTATGAAGAAGCTTCTGAAAACCTCATTGATCTTGATGCACTTGAGGCCCCACCAATTGTTTGGGACTTATTGTCAAACAGCAAACTTAGAGAAAGAACTGCAGCGGCCTTGGCTGCACAAGGGGAACTGGTTAAGGCCTTACAACTTCTTGACTCAGGAATTCTAAGAGATGCTGAAGATGCGTCATTGTTGGCTGAGCGTGGCTGGTTACTAGCAAACACATTCGAGCCAAACTTGATAGAAGCAGCTATCGAATCATTAGATACAGCGCTAGTTCTTGAACCAACACACCCTCATGCGTTGGCTTACCGCTCTCTTGTGAGATTCGTATTGTTAGAAGATGAACTAGGGGCGGCGGCTGATATAGAAAAATTCAAAGAACTAATGAACCCCCCAGAGTTGCTGGTTCAATTACTTGAAACTCAAGGACTGCTTAACTAAGCGATTTGAATTCAAGAGGAGATGAAAAGTACAGGCCAGACATTCGACCTTCTTTAGAGGTAGATAGCGCCCAAATAGAACTCTTCGCACAAGATCTTCCACCTCTAATTTGAAGACCTTCTTCGATTAAATCACCTAAAATCTCAGGAATTACATCTCCGTGGCTGCAAGCAACCACATCATATGGATAATTGAAGAAGCTCTTGATTAAAGCAGTTGCAGAATGATGGGAGCCTTCAAAAAGATTAGGTTCTATTTCTATCTCAATTTCTAATTGTCGCGCTAAAGGAGCTATAGATTGCTGACAGCGAACAGCGCGACTAGACATGATTTTTCTTATTGGTTGAGTGATTAACGCCTCACTTATTTGCTGAGCTTCTTGTGCCCCTCCTTCATCTAGAGGTCTATCTACATCATCTGCATCCAAGTCAAATCTATGACCGGCGGAAGCATGTCTAATCAGGTAGATCATTAAAAAAGCCCAGTTTCTTGTCTGAAAGGCAAAGATACCAACGTGAAGAAAAGATATGGACACTTTGAAATCATGGGATAGTCAAGCGTGTATATCAGTTATACAGACGTCATCGCCCATAGGTAATGAAGAAGATAAATCGGTAGTGGCTTCTCCATATAGAGAAGAAAGCATTCCTTTGACTAAACCTCGATCTACAGCGCAGATTACCGGATGCTCAATAGCTGTCACCCCAAAAGGACAGTGTTCAGAAATAATTCTTAATTTTGAAGACTTGTTATCTTTTTCGGCTCTCGCAGCGAACCCATGAGCGGTAAGGGCTTCTGCGATGGAGTGCAAAGCTGTATGAAAAGACTGCTGCACTTCGTCAGGGCAAATAGTTTCCGCCATGGAACGTCCGACTTCAATACCAACTTCTTCCGCCATTGCTTCAGCTTCTGATGGGGGTAAAAGAGCCAGTGTCCGACCCAGCAAACTCACGAGTACTGAATCTTGGCGAACAGGAAGCTCTAGAGAAGACGGAAAATCTTTGACCTTGTAAATCTTTGAAGGTCTACCGGCAGTAGATTCTGAATTTTTCTCAACAGAGACTTCCAAATAGCCGCCTGCATTTAGTTTGTCTAAATGATGACGAGCAACATTTGGGTGTAAATCAAAATGTGAGGCAGCAGTAGTAGCAGTTATACCACTATTATGTTCACGAACGAACAGATAGATATCTCGACGTGTGGGATCGCCAAAAGCTCCTGTTATTGCAGTTACTGCTGAAGCAAACTCTGTAGGTGTTAGCGGTGGCTTGTCCACACGGATAGCCTAGCGAACTTAAGGGCAATGCTCATTAGAACAGTAAACAGCTCAAGAATAATAAAGAGTCAGGAGACTTTGTGGCGGTAACTGAAGACCAAGTAATTAAAGCATTAGAACCAGTTCAGGACCCTGAACTACGTCGAAGCATTGTCGAACTTGGAATGGTTCAAAATGTTTTAATTGAAGACACAAAAGTTGAAATATTGATCGCTCTTACAATTCCTGGGTGCCCTTTGAAAGCTCAAATACAGGAATCAGTTGAACAAGCTCTCAGATCAACAGGGGAGGCTCTTGAAGTAACAGTTGAATTTACTGTTATGTCTGATGAACAAAGAGAATCAGTTCGGCTTATGGTTCACGGAAATCCACAAGCTACTGCAGGCACGAACCCAGCGCAGGGCCACGCAGAAGGTAGAGAAGTTCCATTTGGAAGACCTGGCAATAAGACTCGGGTGCTTCTTATCGCATCCGGTAAAGGTGGTGTTGGAAAGTCTTCGGTGACTGCAAATCTGTCTGTAGCGCTAGCTGCTCGTGGTAAGGACGTAGCCGTAGTTGATGCTGATGTGTGGGGATTCTCTATACCGAGAATGCTGGGGGTAAAGAACCCGCCAACAGTAATTGATGAAATGCTTATCCCACCTGTAGCACATGGGGTGCGCTGCATATCTATGGGGTTCTTCGCAGAGGAGGATCAGCCGGTAATTTGGCGTGGACCAATGCTGCATAAAGCACTCGAACAGTTCCTTACGGATGTCTATTGGGATGATCCAGACTATTTGCTCGTTGACTTGCCTCCAGGAACAGGAGATATCTCAATATCCTTAGCGGGCTTTCTCCCCACAGCAGAAATGATAGTTGTGACAACACCTCAACCAGCTGCTCAGAAAGTTGCACAGCGTGCGGCCTACATGGCAGAGAAAGTAAGTGTTTCTGTGAATGGCGTTATTGAGAACATGTCATGGTTTACCGGAGACGATGGCACTCGCTACGAACTCTTTGGCGCAGGAGGAGGAGAAGAGCTTGCTAGCCAACTAAACGTACCTCTTCTTGGCAAAGTTCCTCTAGTTCCAATATTGCGAGAAGGAGGGGATACGGGCCATCCTGTGGCTGTAGACGCTTCAACCGAAGTCGGAAAAGTATTTGAAGAATTAGCTCGCGTAGTAGATGAAGATCTCAAACCCACAAAACGTTCTCACCCAGAGTTGAATTTACTGGGATAGTTTTTATCAGTAACTAAATAGAGCAAGGAAGAAAAGTGGACATACGTATAGGGGTATCTGAAACTCCAAAGGAAATAACAATAGAGTTATCAGACGACACGGACCTAAAGAAACTAAAAAAAGATATTGATGCGGCACTTTCTGGGGAAGTGAGCCTTTTTTGGCTCACAGATACTAAAGGCAGGCAAGTAGGAGTACCGACAAACAAAATAGCGTATGTGGACATTGGAGCAGCGGGATCCGGAAACCCTGTTGGGTTTAGTTGATTTAACAACTTTCGTCTACTGCTAGTCGGCTCTAGGCTCAAATTATGGCTACATTGACGGAACTTTGCCACAGTCACACAGAATTAGACGATGATCAGATAACGCATCTACAAAACCTGACGGCCATCTGGGGCCTATTAGCGGATCTTTCCTTTGCTGATCTTCTGCTTTATGGAATCGATTCTTCTGAAGCAGAAAAATCTTTAGTCCTGCTCGGGCATGTTCGACCTACAACCGGCACCACCCTTTATCGCGCCGACATGATTGGTCAAGTTTTTGAATCTCGGCATCGCCCTTTAATTACAGAATGTTTTAACAAAGAAGAAACTATTGAAGGGCTCATACAAACAGGTGGAGAGCGTGAGATCTCTGTTCGTGCGACTCCAGTTCGGCTAGGTGGACAAGTTGTAGCAGTTCTCGCCAGAGAACGCCTTTATTCAGCGGATAGAGCTAGCAGTGTCCTTGAAAGAACCTACCGTCGGGTTTTCCGCCGCTTTGTCGAAATGATAGAGCGCGGAGAATTCCCATATCGAGAAGAAGAACGTTTGAGACATCGAACTCCTCGCGTAGGTGATGGTCTTTTATTGGTAGATCAGCAAGGCCGAATTGAGTTCGCTTCACCTAATGCGGTGTCAGCGTTGCACCGAATAGGAATGCATAGGGCAGCAGTTGGGTCACGTCTGGAAGAAACCAATCTTGGCGCAGTCATGCTAAGACAAGCTTTTGCGCGACGCACAGCAGTCATTGAAGAAATCAGTCATGGCAGTGAAGTTGTTGTCGTATCTCATTGTTTGCCCATACTTGATAAACGTTCAGCAACGGGGGCAATAGTTCTCCTGCGCGACGTAACAGATCTTAGGCGCCGAGACCGAGAATTAGTTTCTAAAGATACAACAATCCGTGAAGTGCATCACAGAGTAAAGAATAACCTTCAAACAATCTCATCTCTTTTACGTCTACAAAGCCGCAGACTCAAAAGTGAAGAAGCAAGAGCAGCGGTGCAGGAATCAGCACGTCGAGTTGGCGCAATTTCAGTTGTCCATGAAACCCTTGCGCAAAGCGCAGAAGATGATACAGAATTCACTGAAATTGTAGGACTGTTAGTCAAACTTGTGGAAGAAACTGTTTCCTTACCCGAGAGGCCTTTACGATTTAGCGTTATTGGAGAAGGCGGAAAGTTGCCATCACAAACTACTACCACCTTGGCAGTAGTAATTACAGAACTCCTACAAAACGCCGTAGACCATGGATATCCAGAATCACTAATGGTTACGGAAGGGAATTCTGGGAATGTAACTATAGAAATTGACCGAAAACCTGACAGCCTCAGCGTTCGGGTGGTCGACGATGGAATTGGTCTACCCGACCAGTTTGAGATCGAAACATCGCAAGGCCTTGGTTTAACGATTGTCCGTACTTTTGTTGAAACAGAATTAGATGGTGTTTTGACACTAAAACCTGCAGGAAAAGGAAGCGGAACAGTGGCAGAAGTTCAGATTCCAGGCAACCGCTTACTCGGCCCTTGGGACGATGCACAAGAGCCAGAAGTATAAAGATTAGATAGGTTGCTTTAGAACAATATGAATAATCTTCAACCACCCATAAAACCATTGGTTGTCGCTCACCGAGGCGCTTCTATCGAACACTACGAAAATACTATTGAAGCTTTCTCAGCTGCCAAAGAACAAGGAGCAGACTGGGTGGAGTTAGACATTAGAAGGTCAAAGGATGGTGTTCTCGTCGTGCATCACGATGCTCATCTTGCCGATGGACGCCTTATCAGAGATATAGATTCGAAAGATCTTCCTGCTTTTATCCCCAGTCTCGCCGAAGCTTTTGAATGCATGGAAGGACTTGGAGTAAATATAGAAGTCAAGAGCCTTCCGGGAGAGCCTGATAGGGAAGACATGGTAATGGTATGTGAAGCAGTGGTTGGTCTTGCTCTGGCTTACCGAACTACAGAACTTTTAAGAGTTTCCTCTTTTGATATGAGCGCAGTAAACCGTATACGCGCCGCTAATGAAGATTTACCAACCGGTTGGCTAGTCCTTGAACGAACAGGTTCGAATCAAATTTTAGATCGTGTGGTAAATCATGGCCATGGGGCAGTACACCCTTGGGATGAACTTGTTGATGAAGCTTTTATTAACGAAGCGCATCAACGCGGCCTTAAGGTATTTGTTTGGACCGTTGATGATGAAGAGCGAATAGAAGAACTTGCGTCATGGCAAGCAGACGCGATAATAACTAATCGCCCCGGAGTAGCCCGAGAGATAATTGATCAACACGTTGGTTAGTAACTATCTCTAACTCCGAGAGGCAAAACAAGATTCAAAGCCTCCGGTTCGTGTCGGAAATAAAATTCTTTTTCTTTACCCAAATAATCTCCGTCCACTTGCCATGGCACTGCGTCGTATCCAGAGATCGAACCTTCAGAGATATCGACTTGGTAATCAACAATAGGGCTTTCACTGACACGGTTATTCCCTAAACCCAGAGAAGAGGCAAGTACTGGCAGTAGCCGGCTCGGAGACAAAGATCTAAATGTTATTACTGTAAGAGGTGTTTGAAGGGTGGTCTCGGGAGAAAAAGAGATCTCTCGCGAACCAAGATACGTGTAAGGATCTGTGTTTAAACAAACGGCAAACATTCCGTCATTGCCAGGCTCTATTTCGTGTATGTCTTTACCGCGTGAAGAAATGTGGAAAGAAGGTCGCTTATGGTTGTAATGACGCAACCATGTATTGATAGTTGCGGCTACAAATAAAGGATGACCAGCGAACCTTTTCAATAATCCACCTTGGCGTTCAACTTGTTCAACAACTGCAGCATCGAAACCTATTCCTGCATGAAAGAGAAAATAGCGATCATTCATAACCCCTAAACCAATTCGCTGAGTAGACCCTGCTTCAAGCGCATCAAGTAAAGACCCAGTAGCTTCCACGGGGTCGTCTGGAAGACCAATAGTTCTAGCGAAAACATTTGTAGAGCCTCCAGGAAGAGCAGCAAGTGCCGTTTCTGTGCCAGCCAATCCATTAGCAACTTCATTTAAAGTGCCATCTCCACCTAGAACTACGACCAGATCAAAGCCATCATGAGCAGCACTCTGCGCAAGTCGAGTTGCATGGCCGCGACGACTAGTAGCAGCTACTTCAAGTCGGTGATCAGCAGAGAGGGCTTTCTGAATAACTATTCGGGTACGAGCTGTAACGGACGAAGCCGAAGGATTCACTACTAGAAGTAATTTCATTGCAATAACGAGAGTATCGCTGTAGGTGACGCTAGTCAGGACAAATGTACTGAAAGGCCAAAATTTATTCAGCTTCAAAAAATTCTTTTAAAGCGCCTATTTCTGTTTTCCCCCATAAATAGGGGAATATTTCACTATTTTCGATAAGTGACTAATGACCATTTACTAAAATTGCCCGCGAATAGTTGTCAAACGTTCCTGATAAGGCAGAATTGCGCCATGAACATTGTTGTATGTGTAAAACAAATTCCCGATCCAGCTGACCCTGGAGCACTGGACCCAGAAACTAAAACTCTTAAGAGAGACGTGAAACTCATCCTTGATGAATCAGATTCTTATGGAGTTGAGATGGCTCTTCAACTTGTAGATGAAGCTGGAAGCGGCGAGGTCCGATTGGTTTCAATGGCGCCAAATAATGAGATGAGTGGTTTACGAACCGCCCTTGCGATGGGAGCAGCCAGCGCTGTTCTTGTAAGCGATGATGCTTTGGCAGGATCAGACGCACTATCGACAGCTAAAGTTCTAGCCGCAGCCATTAATCGTTCCGAACCCACACTTATCTTGGCTGCTACAGAATCAAGTGACGGATACACCGGCACAGTCCCAGTTCAGATAGCTGAAATTCTTGATCTTCCGGCAGTTACGTTCGCAAAAGAAATCTCAGTAAACGGTGATGCTGTTTCGGTTAAACGTCAAACAGAAGAAGGCTATGACGAAGTTGAATGCCCCCTTCCTTGTGTTGTGTCGGTAACAGCAGGCGTGGTTGAACCGAGATATCCATCATTCAAAGGAATCATGGCAGCAAAAAATAAGCCAGTAGAGGAACTTGATCTGGCTGCTTTAGGTATTGAAGCAGGAACTGTAGGTTGGGCGGGAGCTCGCCAAGAAATTACCGAAATAGCAGAAGCGCCAGAACGCGAAGCTGGAGAGATCATTGTTGATGAAGGTGATGCTCATGAAAGAATCATGGCATTTTTAGATGAACTTAAGGTTCTTTAGGAGGCGACTATGGGCATCTCAACTATTTGGATTTATGGCGAAGCAACAAATGGAGTGGTTTCCACTACAACGCTTGAACTAATTACTGGAGCTCGCCAGTTAGCAGACACCGTAGAGGTAATCGTCCATGGTGACGCATCCTCTCTAGCTTCTCAACTAGGGGAATACGGAGCAGCAAGCGTCAAATCAATCGGAGACTTAGGCGAGTCTTTAGCGGGACCACAGGTCGCTTCCGCTATTGCTTCTGCTGTTTCAGAAGGCAACGGACCAGAAGCTGTTCTATGTGCGACAACATACGATGGGCGAGATGTAGCAGGACGCCTATCAGCGAAATTAGATGTGCCCGTCATTACTAATGTTGTCGAACTCAAAGTAGAAGGTGATCGCCTATTAGGAGTTGAACCTGTATTTGGTGGGACAACAAATGTCACAACTGGATTTACTGGATCAGGAACAGCCATATTCTTGGTTCGACCAAAATCCTTTGAAGCAGAATCTTCAGGAGGTTCAGCAGCAAATGTTGACGCAATTCAAGCAGGAGATACCGGTAACACTAATACGTCGGTCGTAAAAGACAGATTTGTTGAAGAGACCACTGGGCCAAAACTTGATGAAGCAGCAATAGTTGTTTCCGGAGGGCGCGGATTGGGAGAACCTGAAAAATACGAAATGATTGAAAGTCTTGCAAAACTATTAAAAGCAGCTCCTGGTGCTTCACGGGCTGTTGTCGACTCAGGATGGGTTCCATATTCATACCAAGTTGGACAAACAGGAAAGGTCGTGAAGCCAACGGTGTATCTAGCTTGCGGAATTTCTGGAGCAACTCAACACTTGGTAGGTATGAAAGGTTCTGCAAATATCATCGCTATAAATAAAGATGAAGAAGCTCCGATTTTTGGAGTAGCAGACCTTGGCATCGTTGGAGATGTGCATAAAGTTCTACCCGAACTTATCTCTGCGCTTGAATCAAGAGGCTAGGCCTAGCAGAGACTCTGCCTAAATTTTACAACTTACTCTCGAGTGTCTTCAGCGGTTAACGCCCAAGACAGTCCATCTACGGGATCTTCTGCCGCGATTCTCAAACTCCATCCCTTTGATAAAGAGCCATCATCCCATATCCACCAATTCATCTCAGTTAATGCTTCCTCTAATTCAAGAGTTAATGGTGGCCAAACTTCCTCTTGGTCTAAACCCGCTAGAGCTACGGCACACCACCAAGCTTCAAATCGTCCCTTTGCGCAACCTGGTCGACGACCATAAGCACCTCCAGAGGAAGCTGCCCAAACCAAGTGACCCCACATTTCGGAAATAGAAACCTCTTTAGCTTTAACTTCATTTACACCCAAAGAAGAAATGGCTGTAGTTGCGTCTCCGTAGACCCTTACCGCTGCAGAGCGACCGTTTGATTGACTCGTCCAAGTTTGAACAAGATTCCGTAGCGCTTCGGTCCCCGAGTCATGGGTTACGACACTGGGCTTTGGAAGAGGGAAAGAGTCAAGATTGTTAATTGAAGGAGATGGATCATCAACTTCATATTTTTTGATATCAGGTGGCTCCACTGACTGTTCCCAGCCAGCAAGGACTAAGGGAAGACCTAAAGGGTCTTCAGCAATCTCCACTTCAGTCAAGTCTTCCCCTCTAAATACTCTTTCGTGAATAACTAACGAACGGAGAGGTCCGCTATTTAAATTAAGGCTTAATTCTTCCCAAGTATGAGAAGAAGCTGCTACTTCAGTTAACGGAGCTAACCCAAAAGTTTGAGCATCACGATTAACTGCACGGGCAGCAAATTCTCCAGGTGACTCAAGAGCCAATCTATGTTCTGCATGGTCACCCGCGGGCCATAATTGCTGGCCTCTTTCGTTAGCTTGTCGAGACCGAATCGCCACATCTTCTAGATCGGACCAAGATTCATCTTCACAGAGTTCGTCAATAAGTCGTATAAGCCCATCAAGATCTCCAATTTCAAGTAAGTGATCGAGGTCCCTTTTCATAGAAGTGGCCAAGGAACACGGTAGCCAGTCGAATCGTATGGCAAGGATCCTGCAGAACAAACTGCCTGCGCTCTCGTAACAAGGGCATCTATTTCCATAGGAGTAAGAAGAGAAACTAAAGATTCAGAAGGCCCACTAGAAATAAACCCTTGCAGGTCTTCAATCAATTGAGAGTCAATAAATTCTCCAGCCCAGTCCCAAATGACTGTCCGAATCTTGAATTGATGGTGGAAACTCAGGGCGTTGTCTATAGCCCAAATATTCCCATCTTTTCCTTCTAGAACGTGACCTGCTTTACGATCAGTGTTATTTGAGACTATGTCAAATACGGCAAGTTTCTTAAGGGTTTTAGAATATGAAACCTTATCTCTGAGGGTGAAATAATGTTGCTCATAATCACAAGGTACGTATAACTGAAGAGAGCCTTCACCAAGTGGCCCGAGTCGAGAAACAGTTGGCGGGATCATCCCCCAATTAAGTTGTTTCGCTAATTCCCAAGCCGCTACTTCACGCTTATAAATTTCAGGTGGAAAATCATGAAGAGGTCGTTCCCCAGAGAGAGGTTTATATACGCCTTGAATTATTTTTTCATCCAAACTTATGTCGACTAAAAAAGTGGCATTTGAAGACCAAGGCATACGCCCCAAAACATCAATTTCTCCTTCAGTTAAACATTTGACTGCAAGAGAGTCTTCTAGCGGCTCTCTATCTCTAAAAGGGTTGGAAGTATTCGAACTTTCGTCAGTTTTCACAAGGGCACCAACCCTGGTTGGATGGCTCTAGAGGGGCTTCGCACCATGGACAAGGCGGTCTTCCTGAAGCAACGAGCTCTCTTGCGTGAATAACAAAAGCTGCGACTTGCTGACGGTTTAACGGGAATCGAGCTTGGGCAGGTATTACATCTTCGTCTCGAATTAATTCCTCCGCAAATAGAACTATTCGATCGTTACTTTGCTGGTAAGTGACACCGAGACTTCCAACCACCCAAGCAGGTTCTCCTGGTTCAATAAATAAATCCTCTAGAACTAAAGAATCTTCGGATTCAGTATCTGATGGAGGGAGATCATCAAGCATGCGATCTAAAAATTCCGCTAAACCCGATACCTGCTGTTTCTCTAGTTTGAGTGAAATTAACTCATTCACTCTTTGGGCCTGAAGATAAAACACTCTCCGTCCTTGAGGACCAGTGGTGCCCGCAACAAAAACATCGGTGTCGTCCCAGTTGATCTCTGGTCGATTCATAATGCCACCAAATTGGTAAGAGAACCGCTGTTATTCATAGTTAAAACGATAGGCCGATTATCGGTATAGAGAACAGCGCTGACAGAGCAAGGGCCAACAACAATTCTTTGGAATAAATCAAGGGGCGCTCCCAATGCTGTCGCTAAAGCAGCCTTAATAGGGTCAGCATGAGAAACACAAATAATAGTTTCGTTTGGGTGTTTCGAAACAAGATCAGAAACTTGAGAAGTAATACGAGCTTGCATTTCAGCAAAAGACTCGCCCCCTGGAAAACGAAATTGAGAAGGTTGCGATTGAACAGTACGCCAGTCCTTCAATTTAAAAAGATCCTTTAATTTACGCCCAGTCCACTTACCAAAATCACATTCGATAAGGCCCTCCGCTATTCGCACTCGACGACCAACTGCTTTAGCTATGGGAGCAGCAGTTTCTCTAGTCCTCTCCATCGGAGACGCATAGACAGCAGAGACTTTCTTACCAATAAAAGACTCTTGTGCATCTTTTATATGCAGAGAAGCTGTTACTGCTTGCTCTTTTCCAGACTCTGATAAGTGAAGATTCGCAGCACGTCCTGGTAAAACAGCCCCAGTAGTTGGGGTGCGTCCGTGACGAATAAATAGAACAAGTGTGGAGTTCATGGCCTAATTAATCTACCCTGCCAGAGTGGATCCGATTCGTACTTTAGAGAAAGTAAACAAAGAAGTCACAGTCTGTGCCGCATGTCCGAGGTTAGTGAGTTGGCGAGAAAAGGTATCAATTGAAAAAAGAGCGGCCTTCATTGAAGAAGATTATTGGGGTAAAGGTGTTCCTGGGTTTGGGGATCCTAAGGCAAGAATTCTTGTAGTAGGTCTCGCACCAGCAGCCCACGGGGCGAACCGTACAGGCAGAGTTTTTACCGGTGACCGATCAGGCGATTTCTTATTTGCCGCACTTCATCGAGTCGGTTTAGCTAACCAGTCCGAATCAATAAATCGAGGAGATGGACTAAAACTAAAAGACGTATATATAACCGCTCCCGTTAAATGCGCTCCTCCAGCGAATAAACCGACTCCTCAAGAAAAAGCAAACTGCCAACCTTTCTTTGAAAGAGAATTAAATGCTCTCAAACAAGTAAAAGTGATTTTGGTTCTCGGTCAGATCGGGTATCAGTCAGTAACTGCAGAACTTGGATTGAAACCGAGACCTAAATTTGGACATGGTGCAGAGGTCTCACTATCTGATGGACGAACGATACTTTGTTCTTACCACGTAAGTCAGCAAAATACATTTACAGGAAAACTTACTGAATCCATGTTTGATTCGGTCTTAAATCGAGCGAAAGAGTTGATCAAGGAACAATAAACCTGACAGATTGGTAGCATCTTCTTGTGAAAAAATTTGAACGTTCTCGCTTAACTTATTTATCAGTTTTCTTGGTTTCTTTGTTATTTATTGCAGGGTGCGCTAATTCAGCTACTCCCAACAGTTGGGAAGAACAGGCCGTAGATGGACAAGGCTTAGCAGAGCGTAATTTCATTGAGTCTTGCCACGCAGCAAATGAAGACCTAACTGAAATGGTTAGAGAAGATTTTTGCGGCTGTCTTCTAAATGGGAGCAAGCAGGCAGTTACATTCAGTGAATTTAAGAAACTAGATGATCACATCAAAAAACACAGTAACGAAATAACTGCAACTGGATTAGGAGATGCTTTTCCGTGGTTCATTGAAGTTAACGACAATTGTGCTGGTTCTGTGGCTCAGAACTAAATGGCGCCACAGCAGTTCCTTTTCCCGAGCGGAGTTCTCGCTCCCATAATTACTCCACTTGATCAGAACTACAAAATACATGCCGGTTTATTTGTAGATCACGCACTTCAAGTTCTAGACGAAGGGTGTGTAGGAGTAGTTCCATTCGGAACTACAGGCGAGGCACTCTCAATAGGTGTGGAGCAACGAATGATGGCTCTGGAATCACTAGTTTCGGGCGGTGTTGATCCTTCGCAGATATTGGTCGGTACTGGGCAAACAAACCTAGATGACACAGCCAATCTCACTCGACACGCGTTAGAAGTTGGAAGTGCAGGCGTGATCGTCTTACCGCCGTTCTATTATAAAAATCCAAGCAGTCAAGGCCTATATGGATATTTCAGTACTTTCATTGATGAAGTATCAGATAGCCGACTAAAAATTGTTCTTTATCACATACCTCAAGTTGCAGGGGTTGGGTTACCAATTCCAGTTGTGAAGAAGTTGCATGAAGAGTTCCCAGAAGTGGTCGTAGGTATCAAAGATTCATCAGGTGATTGGGAAAATACAAAAGAACTTTTGAAAATCAAAGGGTTGGATGTTTATCCAGGATCTGAACGCACATTACTCGATGCACTGCCACTAAACGCTCGGGGATGTATTACTGCTACGGCAAATATTGCTGCTCCGATGTTAAGTAAAGTCGTAAAGTCGTATCTAGCAAAAGAGATTGAAGAAGCACAAAGTATTCATTCTTTAGTTATGGAATTTCGTGATGTTCTTGAAAAGCATCCTCCGATAGCGGCGATCAAAGCTATCAAAGAGAGACAAGCGGAAGAAACAAAATGGAATAGAGTATCTCCGCCGTTGGAAACACTTTCTGTTAGTGCTGCATTAGAAGTAAACGAAGCTTTTGAAGAAATGCAAAACTCGTTTAGCCTGCTCTAACCTCAAGCCCTGATCGTGGTTGTGGGTTGGCCCAATCAGGCCAACGGCTCCTACTTTTAGCTGAAAGTTTGTGCATGAGGGCGATAGCTCCTGGATCGCTATCACCAGGTCTTCCTTCGATTATGCCTTCTTCAAGCATTTTCATAATGATTTGTCGACCTAACTCAGTTCGTACGATCGTTAAAGTCCAATCATTATTTTCGCCGATACCTCCAGTAGAAATGTCGGCATGTTCTGCTGCAAAGTCTGGACAATGATTGCAGCCCTCTCTGGTCCATTCGTGACACTCTTTCAAGTTGATCTCATGGTAGTCACCATTTCTCATCCAGATCTGAAACACCCCTTTGATATTCATTTTGACCATGTCTTCTTTTGGTAATCCGTATTTAGCCCAGAACAAGTCTTCAAAGATTGAGTCGTCAAAAGATTTGGAGCAAAGAAGTCCGATATTCAATTTGATTGGTTTACCAGCTTTTCCAACACGACGATGCCACATCACAGGCCCAATTGAGGTCTGACAGCTCATTCCAACTAAAGCAAGAGACTGTAAGTTCTTTTCGCGAGCTTCGTTAATGGCAAGAGTATTAGCGGAATACGTATAGCGACTGCCAGCTCCTGCTAATACGGACTCACGATCTGTAGCTAGGGCGGGAACGGCTTTCCAGTTTGTTATATCTTCACTTGAGCTTGCTTCAAGATGTGAAGTTAGAGCTCCATCAATGATCTTATTTTCCAAACACCAGATAAGAATGGCAGAGACAAGTCCTCCATCTTGACCTAATTGATGAACCGTGTCATCTGAAGCACGTGTTAGAAGAACGTCTTTGTAAATACCTGACATTTCATCGTCATTACGAGGTCGTGCAAATAGATGGTTGTCCGCCTCAGTTTCCCAATCCCTGAATCGTGGGCAAGCTCTCGTACAAGAAGTACACCCTTTTTGTCCATGGCCACAATCGGAAAGACCTAACTCTTCTTCAAGATGAAAGGGTTTATATGCGCCAGGGGCATGTTCGTATCCAATCACATCGTGTGGACAGGCGATTACACAACCCGCGCAACCCGTACAAAGTCCTGAAGTGATGACTTCGTCATAAAGTTCTTTCCACTGGAACGTCCATTTTTTTGTTGTAGCCATATCTGAAATCTAGTCCAATTTTTTTAGTCAAGCGCCCCTGGCAGGACTCGAACCTGCGCTCACGGCTCCGGAAGCCGATGCTCTATCCGCTGAGCTACAGGGGCTAGAAAATTTGATTCATTTATTACGTTAACTATTCGTGGAGATGATGATCGCCGCCGTTGAAGGTTTTTCGGAACCTTTTCGAAACCATTTACGAAAATCAAAGTGGATGAGATAAGACAAGAGTCCGTACTTGGTATTTATTGCTTTTAAAACCCTCTTAAATTCATCACCAGTTACGACCTGAGCGGTGCCGTGAACAATCTCTGAGCCTTCTTTAATGACTCCTCTGATGTTGCACGGCTGTAAAGTGACGTTGTGGTCGTTAGAGAGTCGCTTGACTTTCCAAGCATTCAAGTCAGTCGTAAAACCGCAGGTTCCGTCTCCTAAATCAGCTATCCAAACAGGTAAAGACTTTGCTTTACCTGAGCGGGTAAATGTGGTGAATGATACGTATTTCTCACTAGCGATCATTTGTTATCTTTTCTCATTTCATTAATTAATAATCCAGCCCCAAGAGAACCGGCATCTATGCCTAACTCTGCAAGGCGGACTGGCACTTTCGGACGGTGCTTCCAACCAAATACGAATTCTGGAAGCCATTTTTCCACCCCAGAGACTAGTTGATCCCCGATTTGCACTAGTCCTCCTCCAAGGATGATTTCTTCTGTATCTAAAATGGTGATCAGATTTGAGATTCCAATAGCCACCTGGCGACAAAATTCATCAAAAATAACAAGTGATTGTTGGTCTTCATTAAATACTCCTTCGGAAACATGAAGACCGGTTATCTGTTCTTCTGAATTAGCCAACTCAAGGCCAAGAGCGAACTTTCCTTTTTGTGCAGCTTCTCTGCCTAGCCGCCCTAGAGCATTGCCGGAGGCAAAATATTCCCAAGACCCGCTGAGGCCAGTTATATGAGTTGGGCCATCTGATTGTGTAGTTGCGTGTCCTGCTTCACCGGCGAATCCATGCGCTCCTAAGACAATTCTTTTATTTACAACTAGCCCAGTCCCTATTCCTGTACCTAACGCAACGAAAGCAAAGTTGTCGATTTCTCGACCGGCTCCTAGCTTTGCTTCAGCCCAAGCTCCGGCTGTTGCATCATTACCAACAAAGACTGGAAGGCCAGTTAGATCTTGTAGTTGTGTTCCGATTGGAAATTCAACAAGATTCGGCAGATTAGGGGAGTAGTGAACTATCCCATCTCGACCAATTAGCCCTGCTATAGCAAGACCAACACCGGTTATTTCTTTTTCAGATACTTCTGAAAAAGACTCAATTATTTTTGTGAGGCTAGAGAGCAGTTCATTTTCGTTGCCAGCGCTTGATTCCTGTCTCCGATTAATAATCTCACCCGTTTCTGGACGTATTAATAGAGCACGAATATTTGTGCCGCCTATATCTAAACCAACAATCATTAAAAATAGGATATGGCTCTATCGAGCCATAGTTGCATCTAGTGTGAAAGCGTGATGCCTATAAAAAATTCTTCCGAATTAAATTTCGGACATTTGGCGACAATAGCTGCCGTATTTTGTTGGTCGGCGGGGAATGTAGTAGTTGCAGGGACGGATTTGCCAGGGCTTCAAATAGCATTCTGGCGTTTACTTCTCGGAGGAGTGCTCTACTCAACAGTTTATTTCCTGACTGGGCGAAGAATTAACTTAAAGAAGCTTCGACTGGTTGCCTTGCCTGGAATCCTCCTTGGGTTAGAGCTAGCTGTGTTCTTTACCGCACTTCGAAATACCACAGTCGCCAACGCAACAATGATTGGGACTTTGCAGACAATAGTTCTTCTTGCTGTGGGCTCAAAACAATTTCAAGAATCAGTCACTAGGTGGCTGGTAGGAGCATCATTCGTCGCAATAGGAGGAGTGGCTTTAGTAATTCTGGGAGCTTCAAACGAATTGTCATGGAGTCCACGTGGCGACCTTTTAGCATTCGCTGCCATGATTTTATTTTCCGCCTATTTTGTCGCAGTGAAGAACGTACGAAATGAAGTAGATACATTCACTCTTCAATCCGTTGCGATGCTTGTCGCATCAGTAACTGTTTTCCCAATAGTTGCAGTAGAGGCAAATACGCTTGCAATTCCATTCCCATCACTCAAAGAATGGGTATTACTTTTTGTCCTGTTGATGGTCCCCGGGACAGGACACCTGCTTATGAACTGGGCGCACTTACACGTGTCTCTTTCATTTGCGGGAATAATCATGCTTGCCATCCCAGTGATTTCAAGCTTAGGTGCTTGGCTATTCCTAAATGAACGTGTCACGATCATTCAAGTTTCCGGCATGTTTGTCGTAATTTCTGTTTTAATTTTGGTCGTAAAACGAGAAGCAGAGATGACAGTTTCGGTGAGGGATAGTTAGAAAAAATAAACTACGATCGGAGTACAAACCTAGAAAGGAACATAAATGAGCATCGACGGCACGTGGAACGTAACCCTTCAAAGCCCAATGGGAGCTCAAGAAGGAACTCTTACTTTGGCAACAGATGGAGACACTTTGACAGGGACAATGTCTGGACCCCAAGGAGCACTAGAAATAGAAGAAGGACAAGTAGGCGATGGGGTCTACACCTGGAAAGTAAACATTACATCTCCAATGGCGATCACAATTGAATCAACAGCGACAGTAGATGGAGACACAATAACCGGGGAGTCCAAATTAGGAGCATTCGGCACCGCTACTTTTACAGGATCAAGAGCTTAAGCCAGAAAAACTCAGCGCCCCTTCTTTTAAAACCATACCCAGAGAGGGAGCCGCTTCCGGTAATATCTGGATAGCGGTAGAAACTGTAATTTTCCTCAACTTTGGATTTTAAATGAACGTACGCGACAGGCTGATTGAAGCCATTGAACAAGCTTTACATGATTTAAATGTGGACTTTTCTTTACAGGAGATCCACCTAGAGCGCCCTGCAAATACAGATCATGGAGATTGGTCAACAAATATCGCTCTTGCAACTGCTAAAAATCTTAATCGCAATCCACGCGATCTAGCCTCAGAAATTGCTGTAACCCTAGAACAGCAATCACCTGATTTTGTTGAAGAAATCCAAATCGCAGGGCCTGGATTCATTAATTTCAAACTAAATGACGCTTGGCTTCATGAAGTACTTGTTCAAGTAGTTACAGCGGGTACAGATTCTTGGGCAGCACACAACGTTGGTGAAAATCAAAGAGTCATAGTGGAATTTGTAAGTGCAAACCCAACGGGACCACTTCATGCAGGGCATGGAAGAGGAGCTTGCTTCGGGGATTCAGTAGCTCGCCTATACCAGAAATGTGGATATTCAGTTCAGCGAGATTTCTACATTAACGACCGAGGTGCTCAAATGAGGCTTTATGTGGAATCACTTTCAGCCAGAGCCTCTAATGCGGAAGTTCCCGAAGGCGGATACCACGGAGAGTATGTAAGAGAATGGGCTGCAGAAATGCCATCAGATGCCGACCCTTTTGAATGGGGGTATCAACGAGCCTTACGTTCTCATCGGGAAACGCTAGAAGCGCTAAATATCCATTTCGACAATTGGTTCTCAGAAAAGTCAATGGTTGATTCGGGGGCGATTGAATCAACTCTCACCGACCTACAAGAAGCTAAGGCCGTATTTGAATCAGATGGAGCAGTTTGGCTTCAAAGCACTCAATGGGGCGATGATAAAGACCGGGTTTTAGTGAAATCCGATGGGGAATATACATATCTACTTCCAGATATCGCTTATCACAGAGACAAATTTGAACGAGCAGATCTACTAGTAAATGTTTGGGGAGCTGATCATCACGGATATATCACTCGAATGCATGCAGCGATGTCTGCTCTAAAGCACAAACCAGAAGATCTTCAAATAGCGATTACACAGATGGTTAGACTACAACGTGACGGAGAAGAAGTAAAAATATCAAAACGTACTGGAGACATTGTTGAACTATCCGAAGTCATACAAGAAGTTGGTTCCGATGCCGCACGCTTCACCTACCTACTGTTATCAGTTGACTCTTCACAGAATTTTGATCTTGAACTAGTCGCCCAGCAAGTAAACGAGAATCCTGTTTTCTACGTTCAGTATGCTCATGCCAGAATTCATTCAATAATGAAAAAAGCTGACGAGGAAGGGGTAACGCTTCCACCAGTAGAAAAGGTAAATCTGTCTTTACTCAATAATCCACGTGAGTTGGCAATACTCCGAGCGTTACAAGAACTCCCCGAGACCGTTCTTCGTTCTACACAAGAAATAGCCCCACATCGAATAACCAACTGGGCACGAGACTTCGCATCCTTATTCCACAGCTTCTACCACGACTGTCGAATCATCGGGGAAGATATAGATACTGAACTTACTGAAGCGAGACTGTGGCTAGTTGAAGCATCACGTGTCGGGTTAGCGGTTTCTCTTGATCTCTTGGGTGTAAGCGCTCCGAAAGAAATGTGGAGAGAAGATGAGAACGGAGAATCAGATGGCTGACCCTATTCCTTCACGGCTACTACCTGACAACACTACGATCGATGCAAATGGCCGCGGCTCCATTGGGGGGTGCGATTTAGTTGAATTAGCGGAACAATTCGGCACACCTCTTTTTGTCTATGACGAGAATCATTTGAGGGCCCGGTGCCGAGAAGCTGTCGAAGCCTTTGGAGAAGGCGTTGCATACGCAGGAAAAGCCTTTTTATGCGGCGCTATGTCTCGGCTGGTCGTAGAAGAAGGCATGAATATAGATGTAGCAACCGGTGGCGAACTCTATATGGCCCTCCATGCAGGGATAGATGGAAGCCGCTTGATTATGCATGGCAACAATAAAAGCGAACAAGAACTACGAATGGCAATAGAAGCAGGCGTATCGCGAGTCATTGTTGACTCGTTTGATGAACTAGATCGACTAGAAATTCTTTATCAGGAAACAGGGATATCCCCAAAAATTTTGCTTCGTATCACTCCTGGTGTAGAAGCGCATACACATGAATTTATTTCAACCGGTCAAGACGATTCAAAGTTTGGGTTTACCGTCTCAACAGGCATTGCTTCTAAAGCTATAGAAAAAGCTGCACACACAGAGGCAGTGGAACTAGTAGGCATTCACGCTCATATCGGAAGCCAAGTCTTCAAAGTCGACTCTTTCGTTAAGGCCGTTGAGGTTATGGCAGAGTTCTCTAACCCACTTAATCTGCCCGAACTTTCTATAGGCGGAGGGCTTGGCGTTTCTTATTTAGAAGAAGACAATGCTCCTTCAATTACAGAATGGGGAGAGGCAGTTAAATCTGCCTGTTCACAATCCAATATAAAAGCCAAAGTTACTGCTGAACCTGGGCGAGCTATTGCCGCGTCTGCGGCAGTTACCTTATACCGAGTAGGAACAATCAAACATCTTGAAGGTCTACGTACGTATGTAGCCGTTGATGGAGGCATGAGCGACAATCCGCGTCCTGTTCTTTATGGCTCCGGTTACGAGACTTTCCTTCCCCGATCCACGAATGCTGTACGTGACCAATCAATTCGAGTCGTGGGAAAGCACTGTGAGTCTGGTGACCTTCTAGTTCGCGAAGGATGGGTCCCATCCGATATGACAGTAGGTGACGTTATTGCAACACCAGTAACAGGTGCTTATGGCCACTCAATGGGATCAAATTACAATCAAATTTTGAGACCCTCTGTAATTTTTGTAAAAGAGGGAGAAGCTAAAGAAGTTGTGGCCAGAGAAACTTTCGCGGACTTAGTTCGGCGGGAACGATAAATCACACCCCATCAACCTATTTACAGGAGTACCGTTGTATCTATGAAATCATCTTCAATTCATATAGGACTACTTGGTTGCGGCACCGTTGGAGCTGCGCTTGTTCACTTATTAACAGAACAGCGCGACTCCGTTAAACACCGCACAGGCTTAGATCTAAGCATTGAGGCAATTGTTGTTAATGACATAAATAAAGAACGCTCAATACCATTACCGAATGAAGTTCTGACCACTGATGCGTCATCGGTTATAGGTAATCCCGAAATCAACTTGATTGTTGAAGTAATGGGGGGCATAGAACCAGCACGTGAACTCATACTTGGCGCGTTAAATTCCGGCCAACCCGTTGTAACGGCAAATAAAGAGCTGTTAGCCCAACACGGAGCAGAACTTTATGCCGCTGCAGAAAAGTCGGGAGTCGACTTACTTTTTGAGGCCGCGGTAGCAGGGGGTATTCCAGTGGTGAGGCCTCTGCGTGAGTCATTGTCTGGAGAACCAATTACTCGAATTCGTGGGATCATTAATGGAACAACAAATTTCATATTGACTCGGATGACACAAGATGGTGTTTCTTTTGACGAGGCTTTATTGGAAGCACAGGAGCTCGGATACGCGGAACTCGATTCAACTTATGATGTTGAAGGGTATGACGCAGGCGCGAAAATAGCGATCCTCGCAACTCTCGCATTTGGAGCAGACGTAACTTCTGAGGATGTTCAACATGAAGGAATTTCGGGAATCACCGTTGAAGACATCAAGTTTGCTGATCGCTTAGGGCATTGCATTAAGTTGGTAGCGGTAGCCGAACAAATAATAAATCAAGAAGGAAAATCAGAAATTGGGGTGAGGGTTTACCCGGCATTAATACCTTTTGACCATCCTCTTGCAGCTGTCAATGGCAGTTTTAACGCTGTATTTGTAGAAGGTGATGCTGTCGGTGAACTTATGTTTTACGGACCAGGGGCTGGTGGAAGACCAACGGCATCTGCCGTATTTGGTGATGTAATTGATGCGTCTGGGAATTTACAACGCAGTCATGGTTCACTCATCGGGGCACTTGACAGACCTCTAATTTGCCCACCGGAGAGTTTCGAATCATCGTTTTATTTAAATCTGAAAGTGGAAGACCAACCGGGTGTGTTAGCTCGGGTTGCGGAAGTTTTTGAAAATCATGGTGTTTCCATCCAATCCATGGAACAAGAAGGTATGGCTTCAGAGGCAAGATTGACTTTCATTACACATTCAGTTCATGAGAAAGACTTGCTTCACACCCTTGAAAGTCTCAAATCACTGGATGTTGTAAGCAATGTTGACAGTGTCTTACGAGTTGTCGGCGATTAATTATGCGTTACGTCAGTACTAGAGGTGCGGCTCCAGTTCTTGAGTTCAACGATGTTTTACTTGAAGGATTAGCAAGTGATGGTGGTCTTTATGTACCTGAAGCTTGGCCAAAGTTTTCTGATTCTGGAACCGGCGACTACTTAGAAACCGCAATTGAAGTCATGACGCCATTTATTTCACCTTCTATTCCTCAAAACATCTTTGAAGAAATAGTTGCTGACACCTACTCAACTTTCCGTCATGAAGAGATCGTTCCACTTGTTGATATGGGTCAAGGCATGTATCTGCTTGAGTTATTTCATGGTCCGACGCTCGCTTTTAAAGATGTGGCCCTTCAATTAGTTGGGAAACTCTTTGAATACGAATTGGGTAGACGAGATAAGAAAGTGACAATAGTTGGAGCAACTTCTGGTGATACAGGTTCTGCAGCTATAGAAGCCTGTCGAGATCAAGAGAATGTTGAAATGTTCATTCTTCATCCCGCTGGACGCGTATCAGAAATACAACGCCGTCAGATGACAACAGTTGAGTCAGCAAACATTCACAATATTGCTATTGAAGGAACATTTGACGACTGTCAAGATTTAGTCAAAGGGATGTTTGCAGACATAGATTTCCGTCAAAAAATGCAGCTTTCTGCAATTAACTCAATCAACTGGGCGAGAGTAATGGCTCAGATTGTTTATTTCGTTGTAGCAGCAGAGAGATTAGGAGGACGTCGTTCACCTGTATCTTTCTCAGTGCCAACGGGAAATTTTGGAAACGTTTTTTCAGGTTATGCCGCTCGAAGAGGCGGCCTTAACGTAGATCAGCTAGTTGTGGGGTCAAATACAAACGATATTCTCACAAGGTTTTTTGAAAGTGGAACTATGAGAATAGATGAAGTCGTACCAACTACTTCTCCAAGCATGGATATACAGGTTTCATCAAACTTTGAGAGGCTCCTGTTTGAATTACTTGACCGTGAGGGAGCAAAAGTAGATGAGATGCTCAAAAGATTTAGGAAAGAAAAAGAAATCAGTATTTCTCCTAACTTGCATCAAGAGTTAGGCAAAGAATGGAGTGGAGCTCGTTTTGTTGATGATCAGGTAAAAAGATGCATAAGTGAAGAGGCTGAGAATTCAGGAATTCTCCTAGATCCACATAGTGCGATAGGAGTTCTCGCTGGTCGTGAGTGCCGCAGAAATAAAAATATTCCAATGGTTGCTCTTGCTACTGCTCATCCGGCAAAATTTCCTGATGCGGTAGAAGATGCTACGGGAGTGCATCCAAAGCTGCCTTCTCATTTGAAAGATTTGATGAAACGACCAGAATGGTTCGAGAAGCAACCTAATGATTTAGAAACAGTTCAGAATTACATTAAAGAGATAGTTGCATGAAATACGTTGTATGTATTCCAGATGGATGCGCGGATTTACCGGTTCCTGAATTGGGTGGACGCACGCCTTTAGAAGCGGCAAACACCCCTAACCTCGATGCGCTTGCGGCAAGAGGCACAGTAGGTCGCGCACAAGTTATTCCAGAAGGACTGCCACCTGGTAGCGATGTAGGCAATATGTCTATTTTCGGGTTTGATCCGGCTCAGTTTCATACCGGCCGTGCTCCAATTGAAGCAGCAGCTTTAGGCCTTTCTTTAACAGATGATCAAATAGCGTTTCGTTGCAATTTAGTGACAGTAGAGAACGACATAATGATTGACTATGCGGGTGGAAGCCCTAGCTCTGATTCTGCGTCAATAGTCATTAATCAATTAAATGAAGAACTAGGTAGTGAAGAAGTTTCGTTTCACCCTGGAGTGAGTTTCCGACATTCTTTGGTAGCGCCATCAGATTGGATTGAGACCACGTGCGTTCCTCCACACGACTTAACGGGAGATCCGCTTGTTTTACCAACTGGCTCAGGATCAGATCCACTTATTCAAATTATGGAAAATTCAAAACAAGTGTTAGCAGAATCAGATCTTCAGGCAACACAGGTTTGGTTATGGGGACAGGGATTTATGCCAAAGATGCCGAGTTTTCTTGAAATGTACGGGAAGTCAGCTGGTTTAGTTACTGCTGTTGACTTACTGAGAGGGATAGCAACGCTTACAGATATTGAAGTCTGCAACATACCTGGAGCGACTGGGCAATGTGATACCGACTACGAAGGTAAAAGAGACATTGCTCTTAAGCGTTTGCAAGAGGGATTGGATTTATTCATCATCCATGTTGAAGCGACAGATGAAGCCGGCCATGCAGGTGATGTTGAAGCCAAGGTTCAAGCGCTTGAGAACTGGGATCAGAGAATTTTGAAAGATTTAATACTTGGGCTTGATGATCTCGGACCATGGCGCATGCTTTTGATGCCAGACCACGCAACTCCTTTAACCACCCGGACACATACTTCAGATCCGGTTCCATACCTCATGGTGGACTCGCAAGAAAATGGTCCTGGGGGAATCTTTACTGAAAATGGAGTTGCTGACACTCCTTTAGTTCGTGGTCATCAACTCTTGCCTTCTTTATTGAGAATGTAAGGGAGTTGTAAGACATCTTGCTTTTGTTGTGTGGAAAACAAATTTTTCGCTAGAATGAGCAAGTATCAGACCGAAGCCGGCGAAATCGGCTGACGAAATCTTTCGTTTCAAACGAAATCTGTGTCAATTCTTCATAGACTTGTTCACACTTCGCCATTTGATCCATACGGACCAAACTGTCCTGATCAATCCTGATGAGGACATCCAACCGGGCATTTGCCCTCGACAGACCAAGGTGTATGAGCATGGACTCCACCCAATTAGAACGCGAAACATTGGAAACAAAAGATCGCGATGAACTCGTAACAATAGCCACAGCACTTGGCTGTAAGCCAGGTTCGCGAGCACGTAAAGCAGAAATAGTTGACTTAATTCTTGAAATGACTGGAGGATCCAAAGGGGCATCAAATGGGTCTTCTGCTAAAGCAACTAAAAAGACTGAAGAAGCAGAAGAAGAGCCTTTGGCAGAGTGGGAAGTCGAAGTAGCTGCTGAAGAAGCCACCGAAGAGGTAAAGAAGTCAGATAAAGAAGCAGCTGATAGTTCAGATGAAAAGAAAGAAGATGGTTCTGAAGAACGTGGCTCCAGAAGTCAAACAACACAAAATCGACAGAATGACCAAGCAGGGCCAGGTAATCGACGTCGACGTAGACGCGGAGGTCGTGATCAGGCATCTGAAGAACCTTGGGATGGTGAACCTGTTCCCGTTGAAGGTTATGTTGACTTACGCGATGAAGGATATGGATTCTTAAGAACAACTGGATTTAAACCTTCCAAGACAGATGCCTACATATCTGTGAAACAAGTCCGCCAGTTGAACCTTCGTAAAGGAGATTATTTAGTTGGAGGTTCGCGTCCGCCTAATCGAAGTGAAAAAAATCCAGCTCTGCTAAGAATAGATACTGTAAATGGGGGAGACCCTGAAGGCATAAAAGATCGACCAAAGTTTGAAGATCTGACGCCTCTTTTCCCTGATGAAAAACTCAGCATGGAAATTTCAGATGATCCTGGGAATATGACAGCTCGAATAATTGACCTTCTTTCACCAATAGGTAAAGGACAGCGCGGGCTTATTGTTTCACCTCCTAAAGCAGGAAAAACCACGATCATGAAACAGATTGCTCGCTCAATCGAAACAAATAATCCTGAGGTAAAACTCATTGTTTTATTAGTAGACGAGCGCCCTGAAGAAGTTACAGATATGCAACGCTGGCTAGTGAATGGGGAAGTAGCAGCCTCTACTTTTGACCGACCTAGTGAAGAACATACCCAAATCGCTGAACTAACCATTGAACGCGCTAAACGAATGGTTGAAAGTGGAGAAGACGTAGTAATCATTCTTGATGGAATTACTCGCTTGTCTAGAGCCTATAACTTGGCTGCTCCAGCAACCGGAAGAATTATGTCTGGTGGTGTAGATAGTGGTGCTTTGTACCCACCAAAGCGATTCTTTGGAGCAGCTCGAAATGTTGAAGAAGGTGGGTCTCTTACCATCCTCGCTACAGCATTAGTGGAAACAGGTTCAAAAATGGATGAAGTTATCTTTGAGGAATTCAAAGGAACGGGAAATATGGAACTTCGTTTAGATAGACGAATTGCAGAACGACGTATCTATCCGGCGATCGACGTAGACGCATCTTCAACCCGACATGAAGAACTCTTATTTGAACGTAAGCAACTCAATCAAGTTTGGAAATTACGCCGTGTTCTAAATGGATTAGCAACAGATACTGGAGGAGCTGCCGCAGGGTTAGAACTTCTCACTGATCGTTTAAAAACATTTAACAATAATGAAGAGTTTTTAGCAGAAGTAGCTAAAGGCCCAAACATGGGAGCATAAATAAAGAAAATCAAGACCTCAAAGGTTGGCGATATTCATTATTCCTCGCAGACTGGACCAGTTATGAAAACAGATATTCACCCAAACTATCGACCAGTAGTTTTTCAAGATTTGACCGATGGAACTCATTTCCTTATCCGGTCAACAATTGAAACTTCAGAAACCATCACTCTTGACGATGGTGTTGAATACCCATTGGCGAAAGTTGAAATTACCTCAGCTAGCCACCCATTCTTCACCGGAACCATGAAGATTATTGACACTGCTGGACGAGTAGAACGCTTTGAACGTCGTTATGGGTCACGCCGTAAAGGCTAAGTTTCTCAAATTTGAACAAAGTTAGTTCTATCTACTGACTACAGGTGTACTTTGTCTATTGAACCCGAACGACGAGCCGAACTTCTTAGAGGGAAACTTCTAGCCATAGTCAAATCAGCCGGATATCTGGTAGAGGATCCAGGCAGTGAAAATGAAACCCATGACTCTGCATTACTTACACAAGACAATTGTTGGTTGTTGGTAAATGATGAAACTCCACAGTCAGCTTTAGGTAAAGGAATTCTTTTACTTTCACGTCACCCGCACCTAGAACTGTGCTTAATATTTGAAGACGCAACATCAGCAGGGATAGCTGCACGTCAGGCCACAGGATTAAATATCAAATGTAAAGTCATGCTTTTACATGATGAGTCCTTGACACAAGTGGAACCTTCTTCTTTCCCTAAACCATTTGAAGCCATTCCGGCAAGTGAAGAATTTTTAGAGATATGTCAATCTGCAGGCGTGTCGACAATTTATGAAAATGGAACTTGGAGAGGAGAGATTCTGGGGCTTGAAGTTGTTCGGCTAGAAGGAGAAAATATTCAAATTGGCGTCGGGAGGTTTGACCGAGAAGCTGGAGAACTTTTAAATTATGAAAAGTCACGATCCGATCAACTAGTTGCAGCGTCAAACCAAGTTCGTTCACAACGCAATGCAGAGGCGGGATCCCACCCTTTAGCTACTTTGGCGAGAGAAAGGTGGCTTAGGCATAGTTTGCTAGAAGAACCATCGCTTGTTGAGCTAACTGATTTAGAACCTATTGATTTGGTTCACGAAAGAGAAAATTTAAGAGATCCTTTTCCTGCAGCAGCTATAGGGAAAGATGAAGATCAGAGAAAAGTTTTAGTCGTATGTTCGGTAGGGATTGATATTGCATTAGTTCCTTTAGTGGCGGAAACATCGCAGGTACATCTTCCGGATCGCATAGTTCTTGTTCTCCCACCTAAAGATCTTCTTCCTGTAATTCATACAATAAGTAAATTTTTGAAAGTTCCCTCTTCCCTTATAGGGGTAGAGGGAGAGTGGGCCTGCCCCACAGGAAGCTAATAGAGCGGTACTCTAAATTTATGAAGGAACAGATTTCAAATCTTGAAAAAGAACTAGGTGAAGCTGAAAAGCAGTTATCTGACCCTGATGTCATAGGGGATCCTTCTTTACTTGAGAAAGCTGGGAAGCGCTTAAAGGAACTCGGCGACATATTAGAAGTAGGCCGCCCATTAAAGAGCATGTATGACGATCTTGAAGCAGCCAAAGAACTTCTCGAAATTGCAGATGATGAAGATAAACAACAACTACGTCAAGAGGTTGAAGATCTTGAATCAAGCATTCCCGATCTTGAAGAGCAACTAAGGCTTTTATTGTTGCCTAAGGATCCGAATGATGGAAGAAACGTAATTCTTGAAATTAGAGGAGCCGAGGGTGGCGAAGAAGCAAACTTATTTGCAAGAGATCTACATGATATGTATTTAGGTTTCGCAAATTTACATAAGTGGAAAGTTGAATCTTTAGGAACTCAAGAGTCCGATATGGGTGGCTATAGCGAAGTCGCAATTTTAATTAGTGGGGAAACTGCTTGGACGAGACTCAAACATGAAGGGGGAGTTCACCGGGTTCAAAGAGTCCCAGTAACTGAATCTCAAGGAAGAGTACACACTTCATCCGCCACTGTCAGTGTTCTCCCTGAAGCAGAAGAAGTAGACATTGAAATTTCAGATAATGAGTTGCAAGTAGATGTCTATCGCTCATCAGGACCTGGAGGGCAATCAGTCAACACCACAGATTCGGCTGTAAGAATCACTCACCTTCCGACAGGCTTAGTCGTCTCTATGCAGGATGAGAAAAGCCAGCTGCAGAATAAAGCGAAAGCATTGAGAGTTCTGCGTTCTCGCCTATTGCAAAATGAGCAGGATAAGCAGCAAGCTGAGGCATCTGCCGCTCGAAAAGGTCAAGTAGGGACAGGTGGACGATCAGAAAAAATAAGGACGTATAACTTCAAAGAAAATCGAGTAACGGATCATCGAATAGGGCTTACTCTTCATAAATTGGAACGAATTCTGACTGGAGAACTAGACGAAGTCGTTGATGAATTATTAACAACAGAGCGTTCAGAGCAACTAATGGAAAAATCAGAAACAGATAGTTCATGAAATCTGACTCTGTAAAATCAACAGTTTCTTGGCGCGCTCTACTTGATGAAGCGATTCACAACTTCAGTGAAGCTGGATTACCTGAAATAGAAGCGCGCTGGATCACAGAAGAAGCAGCGGGAGGCCAACTGATAGGTGTTTCTTTTGAAGAGTTAGTTACAAATAGGGCAATGGCGCATTATGACAATCTCATAAGTCGACGTTTAAACGGCGAACCTCTTCAATATGTTCTGGGACACTGGCAATTTCGAAAATTGGATCTAATGGTAGATCAGCGTGTTCTGATTCCACGCCCAGAAACCGAAGTATTAGTAAATCATGCTTTGGATGAGATCGATCGGCAGGGAAATGAGGTTCTTGTAGCAGATTTGGGTACGGGATCTGGCGCCATAGGTTTTTCAATTGCTGTTGAAAGAATCTCTACTCAAGTTTGGTGCACAGATCTTTCAGAAGAAGCCTTAATGGTTGCGAGAGCTAACCTTGCAGGACTCGGTCAACCTGCAAAAAGAGTGAGCTTGTGTCAAGGCTCATGGTTTGAAGCACTACCAAAGTCTCTTCAAGGAAAACTAGGACTAGTAATTTCTAATCCTCCCTATGTCCCGACTTCAGAAACTCTTCCGCCAGAGGTTAAAGACTGGGAGCCGTCTATGGCTTTATATGGAGGTAGAGAAGGAACAGATTATCTTCAGGAACTCATTCACGAATCTCCCTCTTGGCTGGCTTCTAAAGGAGCGCTTATTTTAGAAATGTCGCCAGATCAAACAGAAAGTATGTCTAGTTTGGCGTTATCTAAAGGTTTTAATGAAGTTTTCGTAGGTTCAGATCTTGCTGACAAACCCCGATTGCTAGTAGCCCGCAAGTCATGACGAACCGAATTCTGAATATCAAAGATGACTGGGAATTAGCTAAGTCTGAAACGATTAGAGAATTACGACTAGGTAATCAAGTGATTTTACCCACAGACACGGTTTACGGGATAGCGGTACTTTCTTCAGATATCGAAGCCGTAAACGGAATTTTTGAAATCAAAGGACGTTCTTTTAACCAGGCATTACCTGTACTTGTTGCCGACTTTGATCAGGCCACCCAAATAGTCGCTAAAGATTCAATACCTGAAGGAGTAAAGAACTTTTGGCCAGGACCTTTAACTGTCGTTGTTCCCCAACATCCTGAAACACCTATTTATGTTGGATCAGAGAAACATACTGTGGGAGTCCGATGCCCAGATCATGATTTCGTAAGGAGCATTGCCGCGGAAATTGGATCGCTGACTGTTACTTCTGCAAACCTTTCTGGCGTACCTACGCCAGAAACAGCACCATTAGTGGCTGAACAACTAGGTAAAGACCTACTTGTGTTAGATGATGGGCCTTGCTCGGGTGAGCCCTCAACGCTTATAGACCTTTCCTCATTAAATCCAAAAATTCTCCGCTTAGGAGAAATTAAAGAAGAAGATCTTTCCGAAGCAGGGCTTATTTAACTAGGAGGATAAAATCCTGATATGACTACTATTGCTGTTGGCTGTGATCATGCCGGATACAACTTAAAAACTCATTTAGCAGAACACTTGAAGTCACTTGGTTATGAAGTTCTTGATCTTGGTTCTTACTCGGCAGATCGTGTTGATTATCCAGAATATGGAGCAGCAGTCGGTCGCGCTGTTGCTAGTGGGGAAGCGAAGTATGGCGTATGTGTTTGTGGATCGGGTGTTGGGATTTCTATAGCAGCAAACAAGATTTCTGGAGTAAGAGCGGCGCTCGTTAGTGACGCTGCATCAGCAGAATTAAGCCGCCAACACAACGACGCCAATGTTCTTTGTTTCGGTGAAAGATCAATTGAATTTGAAGTGGCAGAAACTGCTTTAGAGGCATGGTTAAACGCAGAATTTGAAGGTGGACGACATCTGGCAAGAGTTGAAAAACTTAATGCTTTAAGCGAAGAGTAGATGTATCTCATCTATGGTCGAGCCACTCACAACCACACCGACAGTTACTGAACCTGAAACAATTGAAAGTGAAGGAGACCATGATCGATTTGCTCACTATGCACGCAAGTCGGACATACTTAAATCTGCAGTTTCGGGAAAGCCGGTTATAGCACTTTGTGGGAAGGTATGGGTTCCTAGTAGGGATCCAGATCGATATTCAGTGTGTCCAACTTGTAAAGAGATCTTTGAAAAGAAGAAAGCAGCCGAAAACGGCAGCTAATTTTGGAGCGGAATTGGTTGATATGAACCTAGATGAATGGCCGCAACATATAGGAGAAGAAGAGTTTGTTCTCCCAGTAACAGAGACTCTAGTTGGAGCTTGCGTCGCAACTCTTAGTCAAGACTCTTCCCGACCTTTGTTCTATGACGCCTCAGGAAGCATCACCCGAAAAGAATTCTTAGAACGAACATCGCATCTGGCTGCTTGGCTAAAGACATTAGGTCTTTGTAAAGGAGATCGCATTCTTATCTCCGGCTCGACAACTATAGATTTAGCTGTTGCTCATATGGCAGCACTTCGATTCGGACTTATTGTCGTTCCAGTAAATGGCCTTTATCAAAAAAACGAATTAGAGCATGTCGTTAATGATGCTTCACCTAAAGCGGCTTTGATTGATCATGGCGAATGGGGGAAATGGATAAATTCTATAAATCCCAAAATATTTGTTTCAGATATAAGTGCAAAATTTAGTGATGGCTTAGTTCCTGAACTAGATCAGGTAAAACCTGAAGATCCAGCTTTGATTGTTTACACTTCTGGAACTACCGGACGACCAAAAGGTGCTGTTCTATCTCAAAGAAATTTATTAGCTGGGGCTCATTCTGTTCGTCTTGCATGGAAGTGGACGGAAGAAGACAGACTTTATTTATGTCTGCCGCTCTTTCATATGCACGGAATGGGTGTGGGTCTGCATGGAACGTTACTATCCGGTTCTTCTGCAATTCTTGAAGAGGGCTTTCGAGCAGAGGAAGTGCTCAATGCAATTGAGTCAAAGCAAGTTTCAATGTTTTTTGGTGTACCGACCATGTACCACCGACTAATAGAGCATCCTCAAATTCAGAAAATGAAAAAAATGAGACTATGTGTTTCTGGCTCTGCTCCGTTACCTGCTTCTTTACATAGACAATTTAATAAGGACGTGGGGATTCAAGTTTTAGAAAGATACGGAATGACGGAAACAGTGATGCTCGTTTCTAACCCGTATGAGGGGGAGAGAAGACCTGGCACAGTAGGTTTCTCTCTTCCAGGTGTACGACTAAAACTAGAAGAAGGTTCTGGAGAAATTTTGGTAAACGGTCCAAACGTTTTTGAAGGTTATTGGAACCGCCCAGATGCGGATAGCGAATCATTTAGTTCAGATTCCGTTAGTCGTTGGTTTCGAACTGGAGACCTTGGAGAACTTGATGAAGGCGGGTACTTGAAAATTGTTGGTAGAAAAAAAGAATTGATTATCAGCGGAGGCTACAACGTTTACCCTCGTGAAGTAGATGATGTACTGATTACACACCCAGATATAGAAGAGGTTGCAGTTGCTGGTGTTCCTTCAAAAGAATGGGGAGAGGAAGTTGTAGCTTGGATAGTTCCTAGCCCCAATCAAGAAGCTCCATCTCTTGAAGAAATACGCGACTTTGGCCGCCAGTATCTAGCAGCGTATAAACTGCCTAAAAGGGTAGTAGTTACTGATGCCTTGCCGAGAAATGCTTTAGGCAAGGTGTTACGACAAGAATTACGAGAGAAATAGGATATGAGCGAAACAAATACTTCCGTAAAAGTTGACTTTCATTTTGATGTAATGTGCCCCTGGGCTTATCAAACTTCTTTGTGGATGCGCGAAGTCTCCGAAAGACGCGACATTGAAGTCAACTGGAGATTTTTTAGTTTAGAAGAAATCAATTTGGTGGAAGGAAAGAAACATCCGTGGGAAAGGGATTGGTCGTACGGATGGTCAATGATGCGTATAGGAGCATTGTTGAAGCGTCAAGACCCTAGCTTAAATGACGCATGGTACTTAAGAGCTGGTACCGCTCTCCACGTAGAAGGTCGTAAGGCGCATGACCCCGATGTAGCAAAACAACTCCTAACTGAGATTGATTTAGACCCTGTCTTGGTTGACGAGGCTCTTGAAGACTCAACAACTCATGACGATGTTCGTGAAGACCATGAAAGGGTGGTCAACTTAGGAGGGTGGGGTGTCCCTACTTTGGTTTTTGAAAATGATCAAAAACTATTTGGCCCGGTCTTAATTGATCCACCAACTGGAGACAAAGCAGACCGACTTTGGGATTTGGTTCTTGGATGGTTGGAGTTCCCACACCTTTTTGAAATGCAACGCCCTAAAAGTGATCAAGATATGGCGGCCATAGCAGAAGTTTTCCGTCCATATGTAGAAGCTCGAGACTGGAACACAGTGGCTAATCCCACACGCTAGGAGCAAATTTATGATCCAGAAAAAAGACATTATTGAAGGACTTGAAGAAGTTTGGGCAGCTTGGGAGAATTTTGGTTCAGAACTCTCCGAAGAAGAATGGCTTACTTCTAGTCGATGTCCAGGTTGGACCGTTAAAGACAATCTTTCTCATATTGCCGGCACAGAGAATATGTTGGCTGGAAATCCTGCTCCAGAAAATTCGCCAGTGGGCGACCATATTCGTAACCCCATCGGCACGGCAAATGAGCATTGGGTCGAATCATTTAGAAACTATTCGGGCGCTGAGGTATTAGAAGCTTTCAAGGAAATTACTTCCGAGCGAATTGAAGTTCTACGCAATCTAGAAGAAGAGCAATTTACAAAAGTAGGTTGGACCCCTGCCGGAGAGGCACCCTATGGACGATTTATGCAGATACGGATCTATGACTCTTGGTTGCACCTACAAGACTGTCGCGAACCTCTCGGTAAACCGGGGGATGAAGATGGAAAATCGGCAGAAATTTCTGTTCAAGAAGTAGTTGAAGCCATTGGATATATCGTCGGTAAGCGTGGTAAAGCACCTGAAGGGAGTTGTATTGAAATTTGTCTTACCGGACCAATAGAACGAACATTGAACGTTCAAGTTGAAGAAAAAGCCCAATTGGTGGACCACTTCGAAGGAGAACCTACAGTTTCTTTAACTCTTACTTCTACAGACTTCTTGGCACTTACAGGGGGCCGCAACTCCGCTGCTCAATATGTGGAAGATGGGCGACTCGTCATAGAAGGACACCAAGAACTAGGCAAGCAGATATCCGAAAATTTAGCTTTCACGGTATAAAAGGAATTTGAATGAAACGTCTAACACCCCCTAGCGCAGATGAAGCTCTACCAGGGAGAGCCGAGCCAATCACTGTAGTTGACCCCCATATAGTAAATGGGCAGAGCCTAGTCGGACCATTCCCAGAAGGAACCGAAACTCTTGTAGTGGCCATGGGATGTTTTTGGGGAGCAGAAAGAAAATTTTGGGAAACCCCCGGGGTTTGGGTCACAGCTGTTGGATACGCCGGAGGTGTAACACCTAATCCAACGTATGAGGAAGTGTGCACTGGTTTAACCGGACACACAGAAGTAGTTTTAGTGGTGTTTGACCCTCTAATCATCTCGCTGGAAGAGATTCTTGCCATCTTTTGGGAGAACCACGACCCTACTCAAGGGATGCGTCAAGGAAACGACATCGGGACGCAATATCGTTCAGGAATCTACTTCAACAGTGTTGAACAATCCGAGAAAGCTCAAATCACAAAGGCTTCCTATAGTGAAGCTCTATCAGCTGCTGGTTATGGAACAATTACAACTGAAATTCAAGAGTTAGACACTTTCTTCTACGCCGAAAGAGCTCACCAGCAGTACCTTGCTCGAGTTCCATGGGGATACTGTGGAATTGGAGGGACAGGTGTCGCTTGCCCAGTAGGAATATCTGGTTAAGGAGCCAGAGAAGCCCAAGATCTTA
>Ga0208130_1000007_pt1 | contig 129595 bp, 129 predicted proteins | sample ETNtaG_31_FD_185771 | JGI IMG/M metagenome (GOLD analysis project Ga0208130, IMG submission 185771) | Marine microbial and viral communities from oxygen minimum zone, Eastern Pacific Ocean - ETNP201310SV78 (SPAdes) (version 2) | ecosystem: Environmental > Aquatic > Marine > Oceanic ... | reverse complement strand
GCAAATTCATCCCTAGTTCTGCACTCCATTCCAATTCTTTTTCAATAATTACCGGGTCATAAGTATCCTCTTGCCAAAACTCTAACTGATTTATTGAATTACTAGGATTAAAGTTTGTACCTACCATCCATCCATTTTCTTTTTGCCAATCCCAGGCTCTTTGTTCACTCCATCTTTTTTCTAAAGGCGATATCGAATTTTGTTTACATTTAATAAAGGCCAGACAAAATAAAAACAGAAATAAAAGATTTATTTTTTTCATATTCCTAAAATTAAATAATATGTTTTAAATATTGAAAATGTATTTGTTGTGTTTTTATTCACGTCAATTACTAATATATAGTTCTTAGATTAAAATTTAAGATATTAAATTTAATTAATATAAAACTCCATCTTTTAAATTTATAAATATTTGTTTTTAATTTATATAATAATTTTTAATCATTTAAATTTAGAAATCCAATCATGGATATAATAAGAAATCCAATTTATGTTATTTCAATATTAAGTCTTTCAGTTATTTTAGCTGTATATATTGGTAAAACAAAAACTGGAAAACAATTTGGTCCAGCTTTGATTGTTATTCTAATTACTGCAGTTTTAGCCAATTTCAAAATCATACCATCGGCATCAAATAGTATCGAGTTATATGATATTATTTTTAAGTATTTAGCTCCAATATCTATTTTTTACTTATTGTTAAATGTTAATTTAAATACCATTAAAAATGCAGGATTACCAATGATTGGTCTTTTTATAATTGGGTCATTATCAACTACTATAGGCATTTTATTATCATGGAAATTGTTTTCACCTGATATAATTTTGGGTGAAGACGGGAGAGTTATTGCTGGAATGTTAACCGGTACTTATACGGGAGGTAGTGTCAACTTTAATGCTGTAGCTTTAGAGTTTGAATTTCAAAAAAAAGGAACATTATATGCAGGTACAATTGCAGTTGACAATGTAATAACTACTTTATGGATTATAATTACTTTAACTTTTCCTAGAATTTTAAATACTGTTTGGAAAAATAATAGGAATTTTAAGTTTAAAAATGAAAATCATCTTGAAGTAAAAACCAAAGATCAGGGCATGGATATGAATTCACTAATGTGGCTTGTTTTTCTGGGAATAGCATGTTTTTATGTTTCTGAAATTATTTCTAAAGATTTTATAAAAATCCCATCAATAATTATACTCTCCTCATTAGGAATTACTTTAGCACAAACTAATTTTGTATCAAATTTAAAAGGGAGTCATAATTTAGGATTATACTTAGTGTATATATTTTTGGCTGTGATTGGAGCATATTGTGAGCTAAGTGCCGTTAATGAGCTTAAAGAAGTCGGAATCACATTACTCATTTTTACTTGCTTCGCCGTCATGCTACATGGAATTATTCTGATTATTTTAGGTGGTTTGATCTATCGTGACTGGGAAATGATTGCTATAGTTAGTCAAGCTAATATTGGAGGTGGAACTACAGCTATTGCACTTGCTGAAACCTTTAATCGTAAAGATTTAATTTTACCCGCAATTTTAGTTGGAACCCTAGGAAATGCTTTGGGAACATATTTAGGATTTTTAGTGATTTACATTCTATAATTTTTTTGGGTACTTAAATCAATAAATGAAACTTTTATCCAATTCTTCAGAATCTTTGTATTTGATCCTTAGATCTTTTAATTCTTTACTCATTCTGGTTACTATATCCTTATAATTGGGGTCTTCATATACATTATTAATTTCATTAGGATCTTTCTTGCGATCATATAACTCCCATTCATCAATATCATAATAAAAATGAACTAATTTATATTCTTTACTAACAATCCCGTAATGTCTTTTAGTCATATGAACTGATGGGTATTCGTAGTAATGATAGTAAACTGCGTTTCTATTCCATTTATCAAAATCTCCCTTTAATAAAGGAATTAGACTTTCTCCCTGCATATCATCTGGAACCGAAATCATTGCTGCCTCTAATAAGGTTTGAGCAAAATCTAGATTTTGAACCATTTCTTCGTTGGTAGTCCCTGGTTTAATTACATTAGGCCATTTAATCATTAATGGAGTTTTAAAAGATTCATCATAAATAAATCTTTTATCAAACCAACCATGCTCACCCAGATAAAAACCTTGATCTGAAGTATAAACTATGATAGTATTTTTGTCTAAGTCATTTTCTTCTAGATAATCTAAAACCCTACCAACATTATCATCAACAGAAGATATGGTTGCTAAATAATCTTGCATATATCTCTGGTATTTCCATCTCATTTTTTCCTTTTCATTCATTTTTGGCCAATTCTCCTTGAAGTCTTTACTTATTTTGTCGAGGGTAATATCGTATTTCTCCTTTTGCTTTTTATTAGCTCTGTTAAAAGGTCTGTAAAATCCTTCTGGTTTGGGTCGCATTAATGTCCCATCAGCCTTCTCATAAATTATTTCAGGTTTAATATCACCCATTTCATTAATTGTTTCGGGTCTTACTTTGCTATCATGCATGTATTGCATGTGTTTAAGTATATTCATTTCAGCAGTTTTTGCGGCCATTCCTCTTCCAGAATAATCATCAAATAAAGTTTCAGGTTCTGGAAATCTTTTTTCATAAAACTCTGCAAATTTTTCAGGGCTAGGCCACCAAGCTCTGTGTGGAGCCTTATGAAGATACATCATTAAGAAAGGCTTGCTTTCATCTCTTTTATTTTTAAACCAATCCAAAGTTAAATCAGTAATTATATCTGTAACATAGCCGCTGATAATAGTGTCTTTGTCTTTTCCTAGAAATCTTGGGTTAATATAATCTCCCTGACCAGGTAAGATTAAAAAGTCATCGACTCCTTTGGGGTTGTTTCCAAAATGAAGTTTACCAAACATTGCAGTTTGATATCCAGCTTTTTGAAAGAGCTGAGGGAAAGTAGTTTGAGAATCATCAAATTTAGAATGATTGTCAATTTTCCCATTAAGGTGACTATGTTTGCCTGTAAGTATTACTGCTCTTGATGGGGCACAAATTGAATTTGTCACACAGGCATTATTAAAAAGCATACCCTCATCAGCTATTCTATCAATATTTGGTGTTGTTATTAATTTATCATCATATGCGCTTATTGCCTGATAAGCGTGATCATCCGACATAATAAATAATATATTAGGTTTGGGTTTTTTATTGTTTGAACAACCTAAAATTAAGATAATAGTAAAGAATAGTAGATGATATTTTCTCATCATTTTAATTTTTGTAATTAACATTTATTGAAACTGAATTAGCATTTGTTTCACTTTTCAATCTATTTAATTTTTTTAGAAGAGTTTCTTTTTTTGTAATAAATAATTCTGATAAATCATTTAATTCACCTGGATCATCTTTTATATTGTATAATTCAGCAGAATTTGTCTCATAATGAAGAACTAATTTCCAATCTCCTGACCTGATAGATGATCCTGGTTTCCATAAACTACCGTGATAGTGAGGAAAATGCCAAAAAATATCTTCCCTGTCAATTTTAGATACTTCACCTTTGAGTATGGGCATTAAGCTAATGCCATCAATTTTATTTTGTTGTTTAGCTCCGATAAAGTCTAAAATGGTTGGAAACAAGTCATGTGAAACTGTTAAGTCTTTAATTTTAAAACTTTTGGTATTTCCAGGTGTTTTAATTAATTGGGGAATTTTAATTCCACCCTCATAAAGCCATCCTTTTCCTGCCCTGAGAGGATATACTGAGGTTGGTGCAATTTTTTTTAATGTTGATAAACCACCGTTATCAGACGTAAAAACAATAAGCGAATTTTCATACAAATTATTATCCTTTAGATGTTTAATAAGCTTTCCAATATTTTGATCAACCGCATACACCATGGAAGCATATTTTGAGTTAGTTTGATTTATTCTGGTGATTGCTTGTCCTTCTTTTTTTGTTCGAGTTAAACTGTCTTTCATTTTAGACAATTTATCATTAAAATATTTTAAATATTTGTTATTAGCCTCAATAGGGGTATGAACATTATAAAATGAAAGAAATAGGGCAAATGGATAATTTTTGTCATGTTTTTTAATTAACTCTATAGATTCGTTTGTTAATCTATCAGTTAAATATTCACCATTTGGACCATCAGTAAGTTTGGGGTTTTTGTATGGGGAATAATATCCTCCCATCGGACTCCCTTTTTCAAAGCCACCAACATTAATATCAAAACCATTATCCTCTGGATAAAACCCTTCTGATCCTAAATGCCACTTACCTGCATAAAAAGTTTTATAACCATATTTTTTTAACCTCTCCCCAATAGTTATTTCCTCCAATGGAAGTTCATTTAAATCTTTTGGCCCAAGTAGAAGCCTGTCTTTAGGGTCATTTCCCGGTATCCAATCTGTTATATTGACTCTGGCAGGATGTTTTCCAGTCATAATAGAAGCTCTGGTTGGAGAACATACTGGACTTGATGAATATGCATTTGTAAAGTAAAAGCTTTCATTTGCTAATCTATCAATATTAGGACTTTCATAAAATTTACTTCCAGAATACCCCAAATCATTCCACCCCAGATCATCAACTAAAATAAAAATTATGTTTGGTTTTTTTTCTTTACTCGAAGAGCAGTTCAAAAAGAAAAAAATAATAAATAAAAAAGAAATAAATTTTTTCAAAATATTTAATTATTATAAAAGTTAATATTAATAATTATTTTAGATGGTAAAACTAAAAAATATCATTTATTGATAAGTAATAAGTTTTTTATGAAAAAAATTATAAGCTTAGTATGTTTTCTGATAATTATTTCTTGTCAAAGTATCAATGATCAAAACGATTTACCAAATCTTATTTTGATCAATGTTGATGATCTGGGTTGGACTGACTTATCTGTGATGGGCTCAAAATATTATCAAACTCCCAATATTGATAAGCTTTCAGATAGTGGAATTACTTTTTTTAATGCATACGCCATGGCAAATTGTGCTCCAAGCAGAGCAACTATGCTTACGGGAAAATATCCAACAGAACATCAAATCTATACAGTAGGTAATTCAGAAAGAGGAAATATAAAAACAAGAAAATTAATACCTGTTAAAAATAAAACAGTTCTTGATTTGAATTTCTTATTAATTCCTGAAATGTTAAAAATAAAAGGTTATGTAAATGGACATTTTGGTAAATGGCATTTAGGACCAAAAGGGTTTTATCCGGAGGATAATGGTTTTGATATTAATATTGGAGGAAGTCACATGGGTAGCCCGGGAAAAGAAGGGTATTTTTCTCCTTATTCAAATCCAAGTATGGTTGATGGTCCAGAAGGTGAGTATTTAACAGATAGGATTGGAGATGAGGTAGTCAGATTTATAGATAATAACAAAGAAAATACTTTTTTTGCATATGTTCCATTTTTTTCTGTTCACACCCCAATTCAGTCAAAAAAAGAATATCAAGAAAAGTATTTGAAGATTAAGGGAGATAATAATCATAATCGCTCAGATTATGCTGGAATGATCGAGTCAGTTGACGAAAATATAGGTAAAATTTTAAATAAAATTGAATCACTAAATCTACTAAATGAAACACTAATAATTTTCACTTCGGACAATGGAGGAATTAGAGCCATTTCCAATCAATTTCCTCTTAGAGCTGGAAAAGGATCTTATTATGAGGGAGGTATTAAAGTTCCTTTAATTTTTTCTTGGAAAGGAAAAATTAAACCAAATAGTAAATCCTATGAAAGAGTTTCCAATATTGACCTCTTTCCAACAATTAAAAAAATAGTAGATTATGACAATAATAATTTAAAATTAGAAGGATTAGATCTTAGTCCAGTTTTTGAAAATAAAAAGTTAAATAATAGGTCTCTATTTTTTCACTTCCCAATTTACCTTGAGGCATATAACGTTCACAAGGATAACGGGACTGATCCTTTGTTTAGAACTAGACCTGGATCAGTAATAATTAAGGACGATTGGAAATTACATCATTATTTTGAAAATAATTCTTTAGAATTATACAATTTGAAAGAAGATGTTTCAGAATCAAATAATGTTTTTAAAGAAAATGAGGATAAAACAAATGAACTTTATCAGGAACTTGATTCATGGAGAAAAAAAAATAATGCTCCAATACCAAACGAATTAAATTCAGATTTTGATCAAAAATTTGTTGATAGTTTATTATTACAAATTCAAGAAAATAAAGTTAGTGGGAGAATTTTTAAAATTAAATAAAATGAAAAGTCAAATAAAAAAAAACTTAATAATTATTCTATTAACATTTGTTTGTTTCTCTTGTTCTCATAGTAAAAACAAAATAGAGTCTCCAAACTTTGTTTTTATACTCGCTGATGATTTAGGATATGGTGAGTTGGGAATATTTGGTCAAGAAATTATTGAAACCCCTAATATAGACAGATTAGCAAAAGAGGGAATGATTTTAACTGATCATTATTCAGGATCACCTGTTTGTGCGCCTTCTCGTGCTGTTTTGTTGACAGGTTTACATACGGGTAATAGTCCAGTAAGAGGAAATGATGAATGGAAACAACGAGGAGATGTTTGGAGTTTTGAGGCAATGTTTAATGACCCTAAACTTGAGGGCCAAAGGCCTATGCCTGATTCAACTAAAACTGTTGCAAGTTATTTAAAGTCTAATGGTTATAAAACTGGAATGGTCGGTAAATGGGGGCTTGGCGCTCCTAACACAAATAGTATTCCAAACAATAAAGGGTTTGACTTTTTCTATGGATATAATTGTCAGAGACAGGCTCATACTTTATACCCAAGTCATTTATGGAAAAATAAACAAAGAGAGGTTCTGAACAATTCGATAGTAAAAAAAGGCCCATTAAAAAAAGGAATTGACCCGAATAACCCTATGAGTTATCAATTGTATAATCAAAATGATTATGCCCCAACTTTGATGCACAAACAAGCATTAGATTTTATTGAAAGAAATAAAAACAACAAGTTTTTTCTATATTACGCAAGTCCTCTGCCTCACTTACCACTTCAGGCCCCAGAAAAATGGGTAAACTATTATAAAGATAAAATAGGAGAAGAAGAGCCATATATCGGCGATAAAGGCTATTATCCAAATCAATTTCCAAAAGCTACTTATGCAGGTATGATTTCATATCTGGACCAGCAGGTCGGTGAAATTGTTACAAAGCTTAAAGAAATTGGAAAATATGAAAATACAATAATTGTTTTCACGAGCGATAATGGACCAACTCATTTAAGTCAAGTTGATATTGATTTTTTTAATAGTTCAGGGATTTTTGTAAATTCAAAAAAGACTGTAAAGGGAAGTGTGAATGAAGGAGGGATTAGAGTTCCAACTATAGTGACATGGCCAAATAAGGTCAAGGGCAATTCAAAATCAGATCATCCGAGTACTTTTTATGATTTTTTTGCAACTGTTTCTGATATTATTGGAAATCCCTTGACATATAAAACTGATGGGATTTCTTATTTACCGACTTTGATTGGAAAAAAACAAGAAACACACGATTACCTTTATTGGGAATTTCCATCATATGGTGGACAACAAGCAATTAGAATTGATCAATGGAAAGGGATTAAGAAAGAGCTTTTGAAAGGCCCTTCAAACCTTCATCTATATAATTTAAATGATGATCCCAAAGAACTAAAAGATCTTGCTGATAGTTATCCACAAATTATAAATAAAATGGAAGTCTTTATGAAACAAGCTCATACAAAAGCTTTTATTGAAAAATTCAATATACCTGTTTTAGATGAATAATTTTTTTTAACTTAAATAATCTTAATTTATAGAAGAAATTAATTAAATATCCAAAAAAAATATTTGAAATCAATTACTCAAATTTCGTCTTTTTTATCACTTGTTTTTTTACTTGGGTGTCATTCAAACAAAATTAATCCCAATGACAAGCCTAATATCATAATTATTTATACTGATGACTTAGGTTACGGAGATGTTAGTGCTTATCAAAAAGGGATTTTAAACACTCCAAATATTGATAAACTTGCTAATGAGGGTATTAAATTTACTAATGGCTACTCTTCTTCTGCAACATGCAGTCCAAGCAGATATGCTTTGTTAACAGGAACATACCCGTGGAGAAAAGCTGGACTTAGAGTTATTACAGGAGGGGGATTAAGTATTGATACTTTAAAAATGACAATTCCTAAAATGCTAAAATTATCTGGATATCATACGGGGATTGTAGGTAAATGGCACTTAGGTTTAGGAAAAGGAAGTGATAAATATGGAAAAGGAATGGATTATAATTCCCTAATATACCCAGGCCCAAATCAATTAGGATTTGATTATTCTCATATAATGCCTGATACTCAGGATCGAGTCCCAACAGTTTATATTGAAAATGGGATGTTGGTTAACTCAGACCCAAATGATCCTATTGAGGTTCATTTTAAAAATAATTTTGAAGGAGAGCCAACAGGAAAAGATAATCCTGAACTATTAACAATGAGATGGGAACATGGACACAACGCGTCAATAGTTAATGGAATTCCAAGAATTGGATATATGAGAGGAGGGAAGAGGGCGAGATGGAGTGATATTGACATGGCTGATCATTTTTTAAACAAGGCTCAAAAATTTATAAAATTAAATAAGAGTAAACCATTTTTTTTGTATTACGCACTACAACAACCCCATGTTCCAAGAACCCCACATCCAAGATTTGAAGGAAAATCTGGAATGGGACCAAGAGGCGATGTAATTGTGGAAGCAGACTGGTGTATTGGTGAATTCTATAAAACATTAGAGTCAGAGGGTCTATTAGAAAATACTTTAATTATATTTTCTAGTGATAATGGTCCTGTTTTAAATGATGGATACTACGATGATGCTGTTGAAAAATTAGGAGATCATACTCCTTCAGGAGGACTAAGAGGAGGAAAGTATAGTCTTTTTGAAGCTGGTACAAGAGTTCCATTTATAGCATATTGGAAAGGAAAGATAAAGTCAAATATTTCTGATGAAATTATTTCACAAGTTGATCTTTTTAATTCGATTTCCTCAATAGTTGGTAGTAGCCTAAAGTCAAAAGATGGAATTGATTTATCAAATTTAATAATTGATAATAAAGGAAGGGGTAGAGATGAGCTTATTCTGGAAGCCTCTACAAGAACTGCTTACAGAAATGGAGATTGGGTAATGATTCCCCCATATCATGGAAAAGAAATAGCTAAAAATGTTAATATCGAACTAGGTAACTCAAAAGAATTTAAATTATACAATCTTAAAAAAGATCCTTCTCAAAAAAATGACTTATCAAAATCTAATCCGAAAAAATTGAAAGAAATGATATCTAATTTTATTATAATTAGAGGTAAAAATTTTTCAAATATTAAAGGTTTAGTTTTAGAATGAATATATTATACAAAGTAATTTGGAGAGACATTAATTAAAAACTCTCTAAAAAAATAATTAATTTTTAAGGAATATAAACAGCAAAACCTATATGGGTATTAGCTGTTTCTTTATCTACGAATAGCTCTCTATCAGGCTGGGTACCATGACAAGTTCTGGGAGAACATAAATAAGAGCCACCAGCTAATCGAATTTCACCTTTGATATTTTCTGTCAAAGTTATATCCCACACATTTCCAACTATATTTACATTGTTAGTTTCCTTTATTGAGTTTGACTCACTTACTACGGTTCTTTTATCATTTTTTACGGCATCCCAGTACTGATAATAAGTTGGTAATCTTACTCCTGCCCACTTACAATAGGCTAAAGCATCATTATAACTAATTTGTGTTACTGGAAGATTAAGATTGTCTATTGGTTTTCCATCGGGAGATTTCCAACTTACATTCTTTATCACATCAAAATTATAAACATCTTTTTGGATAAATGACCATCCAAATTTTTCAGCATCAGTTTTGTAGCTTGTTGAGTTAATAAATATTGAAAAATCTCTTACGCTTACAGGCTTTAGTTTGATTTTAGAATCACAGTTGACAATAAACAAATAAATAAAAATTATATAATGTAACTTTTTCACAACAATAATTTATAAAAAACTTTAGAATGAAAACTAAAATCTATTCAATACGGCAATTTGTAGTTTCTCCAATTAAAGCTGAAAAACTTTTCTTAAGCTGGCTATTGAATCAAGATCAAGTTTAGTATAAGTAACCTCTTCTACAATATTCTCTTAATATTCATTTTAATAAGCCAACGCATAAAACACTTAGCTCGTTTTGAGTAATGTCTAAACCAGCATATGAATCACATATCATGCATTATTGTTCTAAATTTTTATCACTATTTTTTGAACAACTATTAAAGCTATTACACTGATTGGATAAGACAATTATTTTTTCATTTTATAATTTAATTAAAATTCTTGATTTCAGATGAATTAATTTAGAATTTATTTACAGATATTTTTTTAAAAATTTAGGTTGTAAAAAATTATTCCATACATATCTATTTTTTTTTATCTTTAAGCCTTATTTAAATTGAAAATAAAAAATCATGAAAAAATTATTTTTTGCATTAGTAATTGGAAGCATCTTCATGCTAAGTAATTCTTTAATAGCTAATACCATTTCTATCAACGATATTGAAAATAACACTATTATTCAAGATATTGAAGAAGAGCCTACAGTAGCGCCGTCATTCACTCAAGAATTAAAAAACCGATTTATCGAAGGAGGTCCAGGTTTTATGGGTATTGTCTTGATTTGTTTGATCTTAGGTTTAGCTATAGCAATTGAAAGAATTATATTTTTAAATCTAGCTACCACAAATACTGATAAATTAACCTCAGGAATTGAAGAAGCCCTTTCCTCGGGAGGAGTTGATGCAGCAAAAGAATTATGCAGAAACACAAAAGGACCTGTTGCATCCATTTTTTATCAAGGACTAGACAGGATGAACGAAGGTGTTGAAAGTGCTGAAAAAGCAGTAGTTGCATATGGAGGTGTTCAAATGGGACAATTAGAAAAAAATGTTTCATGGATATCTTTATTTATTGCATTAGCACCCATGCTTGGTTTTATGGGAACTGTAATAGGAATGATTCAAGCTTTTGATAAAATTGAAGCTGCTGGTGATATGCAGCCATCTCTAGTTGCAGGAGGTATCAAGGTTGCTCTTTTAACTACAGTATTTGGTCTTGTAGTTGCAATTATACTTCAGGTTTTTTATAATTATATTGTTGCTAAGATTGATAGCATTGTAAATGACATGGAGGATGCATCAATTACGTTAATAGATATTCTTGTTGCTAACAAAAAATAAATTAATCAACACATTTCAAATAATGAATTTTCAAAATATTATAAAAATTGTAAGTGCCATACTTGGGGTGCTTGGTGTGATTTTTCTCTTTAGAATAATGGGTGCAGGAGATGATCAAATTAAAATGGATGCTAGTATGGGAGACTATTCTTCTGTTTCGCCTCTTATAACTTTAGCTTTGTTAATTTTATCAATTGCTGTCATTGTAACTTTAATTTTTTCAATATTGAATTTGGCATCTGACACTAAAAAATTAAAGAAAGCATTGATCACATCTGGTTTATTTCTTTTAGTTGTTGCGATTGCCTATGGACTGTCTGATGGAGTTGAAACTCCAATGAAAGATGGAGAAGTATTATCTGCGGGAGGTTCAAAACTTGTTGAAACAGGTATTCTTTCTTTTTATATGCTTATTATAATTGCTTTTGCATCTATGATGTTTTCAGGAATTAAAAAAATCTTTAAAAAATAAATAGTTATGGCAAAAAGATCAGCTCCAGAAGTTAATGCAGGTTCTATGGCCGACATTGCTTTTTTGCTTTTAATTTTCTTTCTTGTTACAACAACTATCGAGACAGATAGTGGTCTTAACAGAAAACTTCCTCCAATGGATGAAGTTATTGATCCTCCAATTATTAAACAAAAAAATATTTTTACTGTTGTTGTGAATAAAAACAATCAATTACTCGTAGAAGAAGAGTTGAAAGATATTTCTGAAGTAAGGTCTTTAGCAATGGAATTTTTAGATAATGGAGGTGGGCAAGGAGAGGATGCATGTGATTATTGTAAAGGCAAAAGAGATCCTTCATCTTCTGATAATCCTGAGAAAGCCATCATATCATTAAAAAATGATCGTGAAACATCATACAAAGTTTATATTGCTGTCCAAAATGAACTTGTCGCCGCATACAATGAATTAAGAAATAGAGAATATGTAAGACTTAATCCTATGAGTGCCATGAATTTTGTTGAAGCAAATAGTCGCTATTCGGATCCACGAACTTCTCCAAGTGAAAAGGAAAAACTTAAACCTCAACTTAGTATTGTAAAACAAATGTATCCTCAAAAATTATCAGAGGCCGAACCTAATAAAAGCTAATTATGTCAAAGTTTAAAAAGAAAAAAGGTGGAGAGTTGCCTGCTATTTCTACAGCATCGCTGCCGGATATTGTTTTTATGTTATTGTTTTTTTTCATGGTTGCAACAGTTATGAGAGATAGTACATTAATGGTTAATAACTCTTTACCTGCTGCTGATCAAGTTCAAAAGTTAGATAAGAAGGACAGGGTAATGTATATTTATGCAGGTAAGCCATCATCGCGTTATGAAGACAAATATGGTTCTACTGCTAAAATTCAATTAAATGATAAATTTGCTGTAGTTGAGGAAGTTGGTGCTTTCGTTTTAGCTGAAAGAGCCTCAAAAAGACAAGAACTTCAAAATGTTCTAACAACAGCACTTAAAGTTGATGGTGAAACTAAAATGGGTTTAGTTAGTGACATAAAACAGGAATTAAGAAAAGTTAATGCTCTAAAACTTAATTATACTACACGCATAGGCGAGTATACACAAAATATAGATTAACCCTTCAAATTAACTATTTTAATAAAGCACCTGTTAGGTGCTTTTTTTTTACTTAATTTTAATTATTTAAATGACTATGAGGGGTTTTAATTTTTTAATTTTCTTTTACAGTTTATTATCTGTAGGACAGAATAGCTTTACTGTTCCAGATTCATTATCAAGCTTAAAATATAAAGAAGATCAATTCTATATTGGAACAAATTATGTTCTTTTAAAAGGTGATAATGATCAAGTTCAACAAAATGACTTTTCTAGTCAGGTTTATTTTGGTTTTCTTCGTGATTTTTCAATTAATAAAAGAGGAAACTTTGCATTAGCAATTGGATTAGGACCATCATACACTCAATTTCAGTCAAATATTGACTTTAGAACAGGTTCAATTTCACCTCAAACTTTCAACACTGTTAAATATATGTCTTTAAATTTACCATTTGAAATTAGATGGAGATCATCTGATCCTAAATCATTTAGTTTTTGGAGAATTTATTTAGGTACTCAGATTCAATATAATTTTATTTCAGACAAAATAGGTGCTTTAAAAAAAATTACAAGTGTATCTACTATAAACTTGGGTTACAATACATGGAACTTTTCTATTGGATATGATCTGTATCCAAGATTAAAAGAATTTGAAAGCATTCAATCAACCAAACTTAAAATACTTACAATAGGTCTAATTTTTTATATTTTCTAATTCAAATTTCCTTTCTCAATCTTGCTACTGGAAACCCAAGTTGTTCTCTATATTTTGCAACAGTCCTTCTGGCAATATTATACCCTTTATTTTTTAATTCTTTTGAAATTGCATGATCTGCAAGTGGATTTTTTTTATCTTCAATTGATATTAGTTCAGATAAAATATTTTTAATTTCAATACTTGAAATATTTTCACCTTCATCATTTTTCATTCCTTCAGAAAAGAAACTTTTAACTAATTTAATACCATATGGCGTATCAATATACTTGCTATTTGCTACTCTTGAAACAGTTGAAATATCCATATTGATTTTATTTGCAATATCTTTAAGAATCATTGGTTTTAATAATTTTTCATCACCACTTAGGAAATAGTCCTTTTGATGTTCAATTATTGCATTTATTGTTATGAATAGTGTTTGGTGTCTTTGATTAATTGCATCTATAAACCATTTTGCAGAATCTAATTTTTGTTTAATGAATTGAACAGCTTCATTATTTGCCTTGTTTTTTATTGATGACTGCTTATAACCTTCAAGCATTTCTTTATAATTTGCCGAAACATGTAGTTCTGGTGCATTTCTTTTATTTAGTAGAACACTTAGTTTTCCATCCTCGATATAAAGAGAAAAATCAGGGATAATATGAGTGCTTCTGCTTTCATTAGCTAATGTACCTCCTGGCTTTGGATTTAATTTTGAAATTGTCTCAATGATTAACTTTAAAAACTCTTTAGTTAACTTGTATTTATCAATTAATTTCTTGTAGTGTTTTCTTGAAAATTCATTAAAGGATTCTGTCAAAATTTGTTCTGCCAATTCAATTATATCATTCCTATTATTTTTCCTCCTTAGCTGAATAATTAAACACTCTTTTAAATTTCTTGCACCAACACCCGGCGGATCAAGAGTCTGAACTTTTTTTAATAGTCTATATATTTCATTTTTTGTAACAAAAATATTTTGAGAAAATGCCAAATCATCAACCAATTCGTCAAGCTCTCTTCTTATATATCCACTTTCATCAATACTTCCAATTAAAAAATCAATAATCAAATCTTCACCATCACTCAAAATTAAATTTTGAGCTTGACTTTTTAGATTTTGATGAAAAGATATTCCTCCTGATACTGGAATTATCCTATCGTTTTCATCATCGGAGCCATAATTATTTACTTCAGTTTTATAATTGGGTATATCATCATCATTTAAATAGTCTTCAATATTTATTTCTTCTGTGTCAGATATTTTATTATCGTTCAGATCATTTTCAATATCCTCTTTACCGGTTTCTAAAGCTGGATTTTCTCCTATTTCATTTTGAATTTTTTGCTCTAATTCTAAAGTTGAAAGCTGTATTAGTTTCATCAACTGAATTTGTTGAGGAGACAACTTTTGGGATAGTTTTAAATTTAGATGTTGCTTGAGCATTTAACCTTAATTTGTTCTAAAGGTAGAAAAATAAGACATAGTAAGTTTTAAAAAGATGCATTTTGAGGAGTTCTTGGAAAAGGAATAACATCTCTTATATTACTCATTCCAGTTGAGAATTGTACTAATCTTTCAAAGCCTAAACCAAACCCACTGTGAGGGACACTTCCAAACCTTCTGAGGTCAAGGTACCACCACAATTCATTTTCATCTACGTGCAATTCTTTCATTCGTTTTTTTAAAACTTCTAATCTTTCTTCACGTTGTGAACCACCTACGATTTCTCCTATCCCGGGAAATAAAACGTCCATTGCTTTGACAGTTTTATTATCATCATTTACCCTCATATAAAAAGCTTTGATTTTTTTTGGATAGTCATAAATAATTACTGGACATTTAAAATGTTTTTCGACAAGAAATCTCTCATGTTCACTTTGTAAATCAACCCCCCATTCATTGATTTTGTATTTAAACTTATTTTTTTTATTAGGTTTTGAGTTTTTAAGAATGGATATAGCTTCTGTGTAACTTATTCTTTTAAAACTATTTTCTACTACAAAATTAATTTTCTCAATTAAATCCATTTCACTTCTTTGATTTAAAGGTTTATTTTGTTGTTCATTTAAGTATCTATCATTAAGAAAACGTAAATCATCTTCACATTTTAAGGTGAGTTTCTTTAAAACAGTTTTAATAAATTCTTCAGCCAAATCCATATTATCATTTAAGTTAAAAAAAGCCATTTCAGGTTCGATCATCCAAAATTCTGCTAAATGTCTTGTTGTATTTGAATTTTCAGCTCTAAAGGTTGGTCCGAATGTATATACATTTCCTAAACCCATTGCATAACTTTCAGCCTCAAGTTGTCCAGAGACTGTTAGGTGAGTTTCTTTACCAAAAAAGTCTTCTTTTACATCATTCTTTGTGTTAAAACTCTGTGTTGTTACCTTGAACATTTCTCCTGCTCCTTCAGCATCACTTCCAGTAATTATTGGTGTGTTTATGTAGAAAAAATTTTTTTTTTGAAAAAAATCGTGTACAGCAAAAGAAAGAACCGACCTTACTCTCATAACAGCATTGAAAGTTGTTGTTCGAATTCTTAAATGAGCTTTTTCACGTAAAAATTCTAAACTATGTTTTTTGGGTTGAATTGGATATAAATCAGGGTCAGAATCACCAATTATTAAAATATGGTTTACTTTAACTTCAAATTTTTGACCACTTCCTTGACTTTCAATTAAGTCTCCAATAACTTTTATGGCCGCTCCAGTTGTTATTCTTTTTAAAACTGACTTATCTGTTTTTTCAAAATCAATGACACATTGAAGATTTAAAATTGTAGAACCATCATTTATTGCTATAAATCTATTCGCTCTAAATGTTTTTACCCAACCATAAACTTCAATATTATTTTTTGGCTTAGTACTGGATAAAAGAGTAATTATTTTATTCATCTTCATTTTTGTTTATACAACTACAAATATAGTATTTTGGTAATGGTTTTGGATCACTAATCTTTTACTCTTGTTTTTACTCTATAATTTTAATTTTTGGTTTTTTGATTACGTTTTTATTACTTACTTTTTCTTCCATTGAAATTAATAGAGAGGGAAGAAGTATTAGATTTGCAAGCATAGCGAAAAGCAGGGTAACTGAAACAAGACCTCCAAGAGCAACTGTTCCTCCAAAATTTGAAGTCATAAATACTGCAAATCCAAAAAAAAGAACTATTGAAGTGTAAAACATACTTATTCCAGTTTCTCTTAAACTTGCATATATAGCTGGTTTGATTTCCCATTTATTAGTAATTAATTCTTGTCTGTATTTTGCTAAAAAATGAATTGTATCATCAACAGAAATTCCAAATGCTATGCTGAAAACAAGTATAGTTGATGGTTTTAATGGGATTCCACTAAAACCCATTACTCCAGCTGTAACTATTAAAGGAAGAAGGTTGGGTATTAAAGATATTATTATCATTTTAAAAGATCTAAATAAATATGCCATAAACAATGCAATTAATAGTACTGCAAGTGAAAGAGATAAGAATAAGTTTTTTACAAGATATTTAGTTCCTTTTAAAAAAAGTAATGATTTACCAGTTAGCAAAACATTAAACCTTTCCTTAGGAAATATTTTTCTAAGATTTGTTTTTAAATCGTTTTCTATTTCTTCAATTCGAGAGGTGTTAATATCTTTCATGAAAGTTGTTATTCTACCATATTGTCCAGTGCTATCAATATAATTTGATAACATGTTTACATCGCTGTTAGCATTATTAATATATTTAGATATAAATCTATTTTCTTGAGATGTTGGAAGCTTATAATAATTGGGGTTTCCATTGTAGTATGCTTGTTTTGAAAATTTAAATGCATTTACAATTGAAATAGCAGGTGCCAATTCTGTATACTCTTCTATAACTTTATGAAACTTATCAAACCTTCTTAGACTAGCTAAACTATACACTCCATTTTTTCTTTTCGTATCAATTAATACTTCAATAGGAACTACTCCTGAAAATTCATTATCATAAAATTTTAAATCCTTAAAAAAGTTTGACTTTTTTGGCATGTCTTCAATCAAGCTTCCAGAAATCTCAATTTGATAGATTCCAACTATTCCAAAGATTAAAGCTAATAATGAAATGATGTAAACATTGATTTTTTTATGCTTTACATTATTTTCCATCCAATTTAAAACTTTATCAATTGTTTTGTTTTTTAAATGTTTTAAATGCTTTGAATTAGGAATTGGCAGAAAACTATATATAATTGGAATTAAGAAAAGGGAAAGTAGAAAAATTCCAAATATATTAATTGAAGCGACAATGCCAAATTCTTTAAGAATTTTACTGTTTGTTAGAATGAATGTTGCAAAGCCGCAGGCAGTAGTTAAATTAGTCATTAATGTTGCATTTCCTATTTTTACAATAACTCTTTGAAGAGATTTTATCTGATTTCCATGCTTTGCAACTTCTTGTTGGTATTTATTGATCAAAAAAATACAGTTAGGTACTCCAATTACAATTATTAATGGGGGAATTAGTGCAGTAATTACAGTTATCTCATAGTTTAAAAACCCTAATATGCCAAAGGACCACATTACACCGATTAAAACAACTAAAAGAGAAATTAATGTGGCTCGAACAGATCTGAAAAATAAAAAAAATATTAGTGAGGTAAGTGACATCGCAGATAAGACAAAAATGCTAATTTCATCTAAAATATTTTGGGCATTTAATGTTCTCAAGTAAGGCATTCCTGAAACTTTTAAATCAACATTATTTTTTTTCTCAAAATCTTCTATTAGTGGAAGAAAGACATCAGTAATAAAGATTTTTCTTTGTTTGGTATTAACCAGATCAGGATCCATGTAAGCAATTGATCGAAGGGTTTTAGTTGAATTACTGTAAATTAAATTTTTATAAAATGGCAATTCTAAAAACAGCTTTTCTTTAAATTTAGATATCTGATTTCCATCTAATTTATTCGTTTTCATTATTGGATTAATTTCAAATTTCTCCTCTTTCGTGTTTTTTACTAAAGTTTTAAGATTTGATGTTCCAATTGAAAAATCGATTTCTTTTAATTCAGATAATTGTGAATTTAAAATATTCCATGACTCAAATTTTTTTTCATTAAAAATGGAGGAGTCTTTTACTGCAATAAGTAATACATTTCCTTCATCCCCAAATCTTTCAATGAAATCATCATATTTAATATTATCAATATGGTTGTCAGGTAAAAGATTTGCTTCAGAGAAAGTAAATCGAATATTTTTCCATTGATTTGCCCAAAAAAATGTTACCGAAATTACAATAATTAAGATTAAAATTCGATTTCTAAGAATTGAACGGGCTATTAATTCCCAAAAACTCGAACTTTTGTTTTTCTTCATAAATTATCTGTGATTAGAGAGTTTTAAACTGTTAAAATCTCTTTTTCTTTATTGACAAATAAATTGTCAGTTTTTCTTATGTAAGAATCAGTTAAATTTTGAATATCAAATTCCAAATTTTTTTTCATATCATCTGACATATCAGATTTTTTTACCTCATCATTTGCTTCTTTCCTGGAATTACGAATACTTACTTTGGCAGCTTCAGATTCGTTTTTGGCAATTTTAACTAATTGAACCCTTCTTTCTTCCGTCATTGGAGGAATATTAATAATAATTGAATCTCCGTTGTTCATTGGAGTAAAACCAATATTAGCAATTAAAATAGCTTTTTCAATATCCCCCATTAAACTTTTTTCCCATGGCTGAATTGTTAATGTTCGAGAATCAGGAGTGCTTATGTTAGCTATCTGACCTAATGGGGTTTGAGACCCATAATAATCTAACATTATACTTGACAACATGATTGGATTTGCTTTTCCAGCCCTAATATTAAGTAGTTCTTTCTCCAAATGCTTAATTGCATTATTCATATTTTCTTTAGTTGATTCAAGAATAAACTCTATTTCTTCCATAATAAAATTAGATATAAACTCGAGTTCCTATTGGCTCCCCATTAATTATTTTTTTTAAATTTCCATTAGTATTCATATCAAAAACAATTATGGGTAAATTATTTTCTTGACTAAGAGTAAAAGCTGTAGTATCCATTATTTTTAAACCCTTTTTAAGAACTTCATCAAAAGAAAGAGAATTAAATTTTATAGCATTTTTATTCTTTTCTGGATCAGTATCATAAATCCCATCAACTCTAGTTCCCTTTAAAATCACGTCTGCATTTATTTCAATTGCTCTCAATACAGCAGCAGAATCGGTTGTAAAAAAGGGATTTCCTGTTCCACATCCAAAAATTACAACCCTACCTTTCTCTAGATGACGAGTAGCCTTTCTTTTAATAAAAGGTTCAGCTATTGCTTCAATTTTTATTGCTGTTTGAAAACGAGTAGGGACATCATTATCTTCTAAAGAAGTTTGAAGAGCAAGTCCATTAATTACAGTAGCAAGCATACCCATATAATCAGCCTGAACCCTGTCCATTCCTTTGCTAGCTCCTGAAACACCACGAAAAATATTACCACCCCCAATCACGATTGCAATTTCAACTCCTTCTTCATGTATTTGTTTGATTTCTTTTGCATAATTATCTAATCGTGATGGATCAATTCCATGATTGTTGTCACCCATTAACGCTTCTCCACTTAATTTGAGTAAAATTCTTTTATGTAGCATTTAATAGTTTAGTTTCAAAGATAAATATATACAAATAATCTCTTGTTATTTTTAAAATTTAATTTAACAAGCTTTAAGACTTAAATCAATGTGTGGTGCAGAATGTGTTAAAGCACCCATAGAAATATAATTCACACCAGTTTTAGCAACATCAATAATATTAAACTCATTTATTTGGCCAGATGCTTCTGTTTGAAATTTGCCATCAATTAATTTTATAGCATCTTCTAATTCAGAAACACTCATGTTATCTAATAAAAGTCTATCTATCCATTTAAATTTTAAAACTTTTTTAATTTCTAACAAATTTCTTACTTCAACAATAATATTTGGTTTTCTTGTTTTTATTTGATTTAAATATTTATGAGTTTTATCTAAAACATTTTCTATGTTATTAGAAAAATCAATATGGTTATCTTTTATCATAATTGCATCGAATAGTCCCATTCGATGGTTTTCCCCACCACCAATTTTAACAGCCCACTTTTCAGGATATCTAAAATTAGGAGTAGTTTTCCTAGTGTCAAGTAAAATAGTTTTAAAAGGATTAATTTTCTTTTTTAACTTATTTGTTATTGTTGCGATACCACTCATTCGTTGCATAGTATTTAAAACTAATCTTTCGGTAGCAAGGATTGATTTAGCACTTCCTTTAACTATAAAAGGAGTAGAATTTGAATTGACAAAGATTCCATCATCAATAAGTTTTTCAAATTCAATTTTAGAATCATAATATTTAAGAATTTTTTCAACGAGTTCAATCCCAGCAATTATACATGGTGATTTTACTTTTAATTTAGCAGTCATAAAAGAATTATCAGAAATACAAGCTTCACCTGTTAGATCACCTGTAAGAATATCCTCATTTAAAGCATTTTTAATAAAAAAATCTAATGATTTTTTATATTTATTATAAAATAGTTTTGACATTATTAAAAGTTAACTTATTGCCAGCATTCTGTCAATTGATGCTTTGGATCGATTTATTAGGTCTTTATTTAAAATTATTTCTGGTGATTCATATAATATACATTTGTATAATTTTTCTAATGTATTTAGCTTCATATAACCACACTCACTACATGAACAAGATTCATCTTCTACAGGTGCAGGAATAAATGTTTTTTTTGGACAACATTTTTTCATTTGATGCAATATTCCTGATTCTGTAGCGACAATATATGAATTGCTTAAATCTGTTTGAATATAACTTAAAAGGGCTGATGTACTTCCAATAAAGTTTGCAATATCAAGTATGGGAGAAGTGCTTTCTGGATGGGCAATAAACTTAGCACTTGGGTATTTGTTTGCTAAAGCAATTATTCTTTCAAGAGAAAAGGCTTCATGAACTAAACAAGCGCCATCCCATAAAATCATTTTTCTTCCAGTTTCTTTAATCAAATACTTGCCAAGATTTTTATCTGGTGCAAAGATTATTGTTTTATTTTTTGGAATACTATTGATTATTTTTTTTGCATTACTTGAAGTGCAAACAACATGGCTGAGAGCTTTGATTTCTGCTGCGCAGTTAATGTATGACACAACAATCGCATCTGGATAATTATTTATAAAAGCTTTGAAATCTTTAGGAGGGCATGATTCAGCCAAAGAACAACCTGCTTTAACGTCAGGGAGTAATATTTTTTTGGAGGGATTAATTATTTTAGCAGTTTCTGCCATAAAATGAACTCCAGCCAGAATAATTATATCAGCATTTGTTTTGGCTGCACATTGAGCGAGATACAGGCTGTCACCTAGATAATCTGCAATTTCTTGTATTTCAGGTGATTGATAATAATGAGCTAAAAGAACCGCATTCTTTTCTTTTTTAAGTCGAAGTATTTCAGAAACTAAATTGGATTTTCCTGATAAATTTTTCACATCAATGTGTTTTGAATGATTTGATTTTTTTATCGAGCCAATATTTAATGATTTCATAAGAAATATTTAAGCAAAATTATTAAATTAATTTTTCAAATTCATCAATTTTTAGAGCATTTTCAATTCCATAAGCTCCAATAGAAACTCTATTTAACATAGAAAGATATGCTCCAGAATTTAAGGATCTGCCAAAATCATTGGCAAGAGATCGAATGTAAGTTCCTTTTTCACATTCAATCCTGAAACCAACTGAAGGTAATTTAATTGATGTTATTTCAAATTTTTTTATTTCAACTTTACGAGTGTTAATCTCTACTTTTTCTTTTGCTCGAGCATACTCATAGAGTCTTTTCCCTTTTATTTTTATTGCAGAAAATACAGGAGGTTTTTGTTCAATGCAACCAATAAATTGTTTTGTTTTTTCAGTTATATTTATTTTATTTAAATGTAAATAGGAAAATTTTTCATTAGGCTTTGTCTCTAAATCATAAGAAGGTGTAGTTGATCCAAACTTAAAAATTCCAGTATATACTTTTGTCATATTTTGGAATTGATAAATTTGTTTTGTTGCTTTTCCGACACAAATAATTAGAAGTCCAGTAGCTAATGGGTCTAAGGTGCCAGCATGACCTACTTTTAATTTTTTAATTTTTTTTACTTTTTTTATTTTGTGTCTAATTTTATTAACAACTTGAAATGAAGACCATCCTTTAGGCTTGTTTATGAGAATCACCCTACCTTCAATTATCTGTTCTGAGCTATCAGAGAATTTATATAATTCCATAAGTTATTATACCAAATCCAATAATTAAACAATAAATACTAAAGAATTTTAATTTACTATTTTCAACAATTTTTATCATTAATCTACATGCAACTACTCCTGTAAAAAATGCTGAAAAAAAACCTATTAAAAGAGATGGAGCAAAGTTTAAAGACTCTGCCTTTGATAAAAATATTAAGCTTTTAGCCATACTTCCAAATATAAGAGGTACTACCATCAGGAAAGAAAACTTAGCAGCTTCGGACTTATTAATTCCAATAAAAACAGCAACAGCAATTGTAAGCCCACTTCTTGATAAACCTGGAAGAATTGCCAGGGCTTGAACTATGCCGATTAAAAGTGCACTTTTTAAATTAATTGTATTTTTTCCTTTATCAGAATTTATCTTATCTGTTTTATATAAAAATATAGAAGTAATGATTAGCATTAGGCCGACTAAAAGAATATTAGAGTCAAATAAAACACTTATTTGCTTTTCAAAAAATAAACCAATGAAAATAGCTGGAATCATAGAAACTAAAATGCATAAAAGAAAAAAATTCCTCTCTTTAAAATTAGTTTTTATGATTTTTATTATTTCATTCCTAAAAACCCATATTGTACTTAGTGCGGTAGCAAAATGTAAAACTAGAGTTAGTAAAAGACCATTATTTTTAAAAAAACTAACATTTAAAAAGAATTTAAAAATCTCAATGTGGCCACTAGATGAAACAGGCAGAAACTCAGACAAACCTTGAATTAAACCTAAAATAAAAACTTTTAACTCTTCCATTATTTTTTTGGAGACTTTATAATAGAATAAATAGCTATTCCAAAACCAATTAAAACTATTGTTGGAGAAAGACGAATACGTCTAAAATTAAAAATATTTTCGTTGAAAAAATTTGGATCTTTAGATCCTCCTCCTGACATTAATATGAAACCAATAATTATTGTGATTATAGAAATAAATAACCATTTATAATTCGACTTTTTAAATAAAAAATCTTTACGTGTACTTTTAATATATTTCATCAGACTTTAGATTTAAAAAACGGTTAGTTGCAAAAAATGTACTGATTAATGTTATACTTAATCCAAAAGAAAAAACTGAGATTAATATTAAGATGATAGTCAATTTTTCATTAAATAAATTTAATTCTGGGATTCTTTTTTCTAATTCTATAGATATCACATATAATAAAATAACAGAAAAAGTAGAAGAGAATAAACCTAAATTAAAATATTTTATAAGAAATGGTTTTTGTATAAACCACTTTGTAGCTCCAACTAACTGCATGGTTTTAATTTCAATACGTTTTGAATATATGGATAATTTTATTGAACTATTGATAAGTAAAATGGCTATAATTATAAAAATTAAGCCAGATAATAAAAACCAAAATCCAATTTTTTTAATATTTTTATCAAGAAGGTTTAAAAGAGGCTGATCATATTTGATTTCAGAAATAAAAGAATATTTAGATAAATCATCACTTATATTTTTAATAATTTGTGGCTTTACATAGTCTGCATTAAAATAAATGTCAAGTGAGCTTTCAAGGGGATTATAGCCCAAAAACTCCATGTAGTCTTCCCCGATTTCATCAGCATAAATTTTTGAAGCTTCATCTTTTGATGTGAAAACAACTGATTTTGTTAAATCTTTAAATTTGATAGATTTTTGGATTTGTTGAATATCGATTTGTTTTGAGGAGTCTTTAAAATAAATTGTGAGAGCAATTTGTTCTTTAAAATGATCAGCAACCATTTTAGAGTTAAAAAGTAAGAGACCTAAAAGACCAGCTAAAAAAACAACAAGGAAATTAATTCCCATTGCAGATATATAGGTAGTTAATAGTTTTCTTTTTTGATATTTTTCTTCAAAATTTTTTTTCAAAACTGATATTTGAGATTATAAAATTAATAAACACATTTGATTTGATAGCTTAGCTTAGTATATTCTTTTTCCTTTCAATCAATAAATGTATTTTTACCAATCAAATTCAAATAATTGTGAGCTACGATTTTAAAAAAATTGAAACTAAATGGCAAAATTTTTGGAAAGTTAATCAGACTTTTAAAACCAGGTCAAATATTAAATTTCCAAAATATTATGTTTTAGATATGTTTCCATATCCATCGGGGGCAGGACTACATGTAGGTCATCCTCTAGGCTACATTGCAACTGATATCTTAGCTCGATACAAAAGACATAAAAATTACAATGTCCTTCACCCACAGGGTTATGATTCTTTTGGCCTGCCAGCTGAGCAATATGCAATACAAACCGGACAGCATCCTCAAAAAACAACAGAAGTAAATATAAAAAGATACAGAGAGCAGCTAGATAAAATGGGATTTTCTTTTGACTGGTCAAGAGAAATTAGAACCTCAAAGTCAAATTATTATAAATGGACACAATGGATTTTTCTTAACCTATTTGAGAGTTATTATGACATTAAAAAAGATAAAGCATTACCTATTAGTAATTTGATAGATTGTTTTAAAAAAAATGGCACAAGAGATTTGAGTGCTTCTTCAAACTCCAAAACTTTAGAATTTTCAGGTGTTGAATGGAATTCTTTTACTCAAGCAAAAAAAGAAAAGATTTTATTAGACTACAGGTTAGCATATTTATCAGAAACACAAGTTAATTGGTGTGCTAAATTGGGAACAGTTTTAGCTAATGAAGAAATTATAAATGGTGTCTCAGAAAGAGGGGGTTATTCAGTAGAAAAGAAAAAAATGAAACAATGGAGTATGCGAATTGGAGCATACTCAGAGCGACTTATAAATGATCTTGATAAAGTTGACTGGCCTGATTCTTTGAAGGAAATGCAAAAAAATTGGATTGGTAAGTCAAAGGGGGCCTCTATAAATTTTAAAATAAAAATGAGTTCTTATCAAATAGAAGTTTTTACTACTCGACCTGATACATTATTTGGGGTAACGTTTATGGTTCTAGCACCTGAAAATGAGATAGTACTTAAAATTACATCCAAAAGCCAATTGAAAGTTGTAAAAGCATATATTAAATCATCATCAAAAAGATCCGAAAAAGATAGATTATCTGAAACTAAAAAAATAAGTGGAGTATTTACTGGTGCATATGCAATTCATCCAATAAATGGGGATGAAATTCCTATTTGGATTGGTGATTATGTTTTAGCGGGATATGGAACTGGAGCAGTAATGGCGGTTCCATGTGGAGACCAGCGTGATCATGATTTTGCAAAGTACTTTTCAATACCAATTAAAAACATTTTTTTAAATATTGATATTTCTTCAAAAGCCTATTCAGAAAAATCTAATTTTAAATTAAAAAATTCAGAATTTTTAAATGGATTAGATTATAAAAAATCTTTTGAAAAGATAATTTCATATATCGAAAAGAAAGGCTTTGGAAATGAAAAGATTAATTATCGAATGAGAGATGCTGTTTTTAGCAGACAAAGGTACTGGGGAGAACCAATACCTATATATTATAAAAATGGAATTCCAACTTCGATTGGAAAAAAAAATCTTCCTCTTAAATTACCTCAGGTTGAAAATTATCTTCCAACATCAGATGGCTCCCCTCCCTTAGGAAACGCAAAAAAATGGGCATGGAGTGTTATAGATAATAAAGTGGTTTCAAATGAACTAATTGATAATGAATCTGTCTTTCCAATCGAATTAAATACAATGCCAGGATGGGCTGGAAGTTCATGGTATTTTTATCGTTACATGGATCCTCACAATAATGAATTTTTTGTTGGAAATGAAGCTGTTAATTATTGGAGAGAAGTTGATCTTTATGTTGGTGGAAGTGAACATGCTACTGGCCATCTACTTTATTCAAGGTTTTGGCAAAAGTTTTTGTTTGATTTGGATCTACTTCCAGTAGATGAATTTGCAAAAAAACTAATTAATCAAGGAATGATTCTAGGATCCTCTGCGTTTATTTTTCGAAAATCAGGAACTAATAATTTTTACTCAAAAAATTTGATAAATAATTTTAAAACAGATGCTGTAAGAATTGATGTATCTATTTTGAATTCTAACGATGAGGTAAATATTGATGCCTTAAAAAAATGGCAACCACAGTTTAATGAAGCTAATTTTATTCTGGAGGAGGATAAATTTTATGCTAGCAGAGAAGTTGAAAAAATGTCAAAATCAAAATACAATGTCATAAATCCAGATGAAATATGCGAAAGATATGGCGCAGATACTTTAAGAATGTATGAAATGTTTTTGGGTCCTCTTGAACAGGCAAAACCATGGAGAATGTCAGGTATTAGTGGAGTTCATTCTTTTTTAAATAAACTTTGGAGATTATATCATCCTAATAATGTTTTTAGCGTTAAAGAAGACGACCCTCAAAATGAATCATTTAAAACTCTCCATAAAACCATAAAAAAGATAACTGAAGATATTAATAATTATTCATTTAATACATGTGTTAGCTCATTTATGATATGTGTAAATGAATTGTCCCTACAAAAGTGTAATCATAGAATTATTCTTGAACCATTGACTATATTACTATCTCCATTCGCTCCACATATTTCCGAGGAACTATGGTCATTACTTGGAAAAAAATCTTCATTAGTTTATGAAAAGTATCCAACTTTTGACTCATCATTTTTAATAGAATCAACTAAAAATTATCCTATATCTTTCAATGGAAAAATGAGATTTAGATTAGATATAGACCTTGATTTATCATCCAAAGAAATTAAAAATATTGTTTTGAATGACTCAAGAACATCAAAATATATTGATGGAAAAACTATAAAAAAAATAATAGTTGTTCCAGAAAAAATTATAAATATTGTTTTTTGATAGATATTGAGATTATAGGTTTTATTGCTGCAATTCTAACGACTTCAGCTTATTTGCCCCAAGCATTTAAGATATGGAGGACGAAAAATGCTGAAAGTGTTTCTTTGAGTATGTATTCTGTAATGTTTCTTGGAATTTTCTTATGGTTAGTATACTCTATTTATTTAAAAAGACCATCTATGATCTTTGCAAACGTAATAACTATTATTATAATTTCTACGATTATTTTTCTAAAGATTAAATCAAAAAAAAATAGTTAAACGGAAATTTGTCTTGAAATTTGTTGGTCCAATGAAATAAAAGTTTCAGTTCTTGAAATGCCATGAATTTTTTGAATTTTATTATTAAGAAGATTCATCAAATGTCCATTGTCTTTGCAAATTATTTTTATTAGAACACTCCAATTTCCTGTTGTATAGTGACACTCAATAATTTCGGGAATTTCATTTAACTTAGTTATCGCTGTTGATATATTCATTGCTTTTTCCAAATAAATCCCAATGAAAGCGATTGTTTTATAGCCAAGTATTTTTTCATTTAATTTAATATGAGACCCTGAAATAACACCTAATTTTTCTAATTTTTTTATTCTTTGATGAACAGCAGCTCCAGAGATTGAAGCTTTATTTGCAATCCTAATCATAGGTGTTTTGGAGTCACGAATGAGCTCTTTTAATATGATTTTATCAATACCATCAATATTTAATATTGCATTTTTTAAACCCATTTTTTAAGCCTTACAATTCGATAATTTTTGTTTTAAAATAAGTATGTTTATTATCTATTTATTTTTATGTAGTTTTCTATTGCCATTGTCATTGATGGGGACTCACTGTTAGGGGCTGAAATATCAATTCTAAGTTTCGCCTTTTTGGCAGCATCAACTGTAGTCTTTCCATAGACGGCAATTTTTGTTTCATTTTGTTTAAAGTCAGGAAAATTTTTAAATAAAGATTCAATACCTGAAGGACTAAAAAACACTAGAATATCATAATAAACATTCCTTAGATCAGATAAGTCACTAATTACTGTTTTAAATAATTCGGCTCTTTTCCAGTTTATATTTAAATCATCTAAAAATTTAGGTATAAATGGGTTTAATAAGTCAGAAGATGGAAGTAAAAATTTTTCAGATTCAAATTTTAATATTAAGGATGATAAATCATTGATACTTTTATCACCAACATAAATTTTTCTCTTTCTGTATACAACATATTTTTGCAAGTAAAATGCAACAGCTTCAGATAAACAAAAATATTTGGTGCTGTCCGGGACTTTAAACCTCATTTCATCAGTAAGTCTAAAGAAGTGATCCACAGCGTTTCTACTTGTTAGTATTATATTGTCAAAATTTGCAAAATCTATTTTTTGGGCTCTAACAGTTTTGGGATCAACGCCTTCTACATGTATAAATGGTCTAAAGTCAATTTTAAGTTTATATTTTTCTTTTAAAATTGTAAAGGGAGATTTGTCGCTAGCAGGTTCTGGCTGGGAAACTAAAATTGTTTTTAATTTCATACTATTTTTTTTTGTGAAGCTAAAGAGAATTTGCAATCCATAGCCAAGGTGCAATTTTAAAGGCACAAAGATAGTAAAATAAATAAAGAACATTTCTATAATTACCCTCAATGTTTTCTTTGTATATAAAGAAATGAAACAATGAGATAATAGTTATTAAAGAAATAATTATAGCATTCAAAATAATTGAATTTATTGAATTTGTTATATATAGACAAGAACAAATAACCATTAAAATGAAAGAAATTAATCCATAAAAAACAAGAATCTTAAAAAAATACGTATTTATATTATTAATTATGTTTAATTTTTTGTTTAAAAAAAATATTAATAAGAATCTTAATATTAAAAAAGTTATTATAGTGGCAAACGTTTTAAAGTACTGTTCTAAACTAATTAAAGTATTTGGAGTTTTATTATTATATATGTTAACTATAAAGGAAAAACTTATAATTATATTAAAAAAAATAATTAGATAAAATGGTTTTAAAACATCAAATTTTCTATCTATACTATATCTTTTAACGTATTGTTTAAAACTTCCGGATATAATTATTAATCTAAACTGAATTGGATCAATAAATTTTAGAGCTAGTAAAAGAATGGAATAGAAAATAAATAAAATTAATATCCAATCTTTTATTAAGTAAGATTTTTCTATCCAGAACTGCATAAAATTTAGTTAATATTTTTTTAGTTTACAATCTAATTAAGACTTACAAGTTCGTTAAAAAATTCTATAAATTTGTAAATTATGAAAAACACACTAGTAATAATCCCAACTTATAATGAATCGGAAAATATAGTTCAAATTATTTCAAGTGTATTTAATTCTTTACCCCATTGTCATGTATTAGTTATTGATGATAATTCTCCAGATGGCACTTCTAATTTGGTAAACAAAATGATCAAGCAAAATGGAAAAAATATTTTTATTATTGAGAGAGAGAACAAAACAGGCCTTGGTGCAGCATACGTTGAAGGTTTTCATTGGGCAGTAAATAAAAAATATGATTTTATTTTTGAAATGGATGCAGACTTTTCTCATGACCCAGCTTGTCTCCCTAATATGGTAAATGCTCTAATAAAGAATTCTGATGTTATTATAGGATCAAGATACATTGACGGGGTTAATGTCCTAAATTGGCCTTTAGGAAGAATTTTAATTTCATATTTTGCATCAAAGTACGTACGTTTAATTACAGGCTTACCTGTAAAAGATCCTACTGCTGGATATGTAGGATATAAAAGAAAAGTCTTAGAAAATATAAATTTAGATGAAATTCAATTTGTTGGTTATGCATTTCAAATTGAAATGAAGTATAAATCATGGAAAAAAAATTTTAGAATAACTGAATATCCAATCATTTTTAAAAATCGAGAAAACGGGGAGTCAAAAATGGATAAAAGTATATTTTGGGAAGCGATAATTGGAGTAATTAAGATGCGGTTTATTAAATTTAAATAATGAAAAAAATTTTAATTCGTGATGGAATTGTTGTGAATAATGGATTCAAGTCACAAAAAGATATTTTAATTGAAGGAGATATAATAGCTAAAGTTGGATCAAATATTACTCCGGATCCTGAAATGGAAATAATTGAATCTAAAGGCTTGTTTGTACTTCCTGGATTAATTGATGACCAGGTTCATTTTAGAGAGCCTGGTCTTACTCATAAAGGCAATATTCGTAGTGAGTCTATTTCAGCAATTGCAGGAGGAATTACTTCTTACATTGAAATGCCAAATACTATACCACAAACAACATCAAAAAAAGAATTAGATAATAAATTTAAAATTGCATCTAAAAACTCTGCTGCTAATTATTCATTTTTATTTGGTGGCACGAATGATAATATCGATGAAATTTTGAAGTTAGATAAAAACCAAGTTGCTGGGATTAAGCTTTTTCTGGGTTCTTCAACCGGAAATATGCTGGTTGATAATCCTGATACTTTAAAAAAAATATTTAGATCAACAGATTTATTAATTGCAGTCCATTGTGAAGATGAGGAAACGATTAAAAATAATTTAGAAAAATATTTGAATGAGTTTGGAGAAGATATTCCTGTCTCAAAGCATCCAAGTATAAGATCTGAAGATGCATGTTATATATCATCCTCCAAAGCAATTTCCCTAGCAAAAGAGACTGGAGCGAGACTTCATGTATTTCATTTATCCACAGGAAAGGAAACAAAATTATTTTCAAATGCAGAATTGATCAATAAGAAAATAACTTCTGAAGTATGCATTCATCACCTTTGGTTTAGTGATAAAGATTATAAAAAAAAGGGTGCATTTATCAAATGGAATCCAGCTATTAAATCAAAATCAGATCAGAATGAGCTATGGAAAGCATTGAACGACGATCGGATTGATATAATTGCCTCAGACCACGCACCTCATACCATTTCAGAAAAAAATAATTCGTATTTAAATTCTCCTTCAGGGGGACCTCTTGTCCAACATTCACTTTTAGCACTTCTTACTGCAGTAAAAAAAGGAAAAATTTCAATTGAGAAATTAGTTCAAAAGGCATGTCATAATCCTGCAATTTTGTTTGAAATAAGTAAAAGAGGATTTATAAAAGAGGGATATTTCGCTGATCTTGTTATCATTAACCTCGACGCAAAAACTAAAGTAACAAAAGAATCATTACTTTATAAATGTGGATGGTCTCCGTTTGAGGGAATTACTTTTGATGCTAAAATTGAAAAAACTTTTGTAAATGGAATAAAAGTTTATGAAAATAGAAAAATTTTAAAAACAGATGCTGGTAGACAACTTACTTTTGATAGATGAAAATATTAATATTTAAACTCATTTTATTACTAATTATTTTTAGTGGATGCTCCTCAGGCACTAAAAAGCCTAAAAATCTAATAAGTGAAAAAAAAATGGAATTAATAATGCAGGATATTATTTTAATTCGAGTAATTGAAAAAAACTACAATAATCTTGTTGAATATAAAAACTGGTTAGGGGATGAATATATTTATGAAAAATATAAAGTTGATTCTATTCAACTATTAGAGAGTGAAAAATATTATGCCAAGTCTCCTAAAAGATATTTAAAAATTCATGAAGATATTTATAAAAATCTAGAAAAATTGATTGATAGTATTGATTTATTGTCAAAAGAACAAATCAGAAAAGCAAAGGAATTAGTTTTAAAAAATAGAGACTCATTAGAGTTAAACAAAATAAAAAGTTAAAATAACTTACTGTAATTAAATTCTGGAAAGAATTTAATTATTTTACTTCCATCATATTTTTTTTTATCTATTAGTGAATATATTAAACCAATACTCATGTATCTATTTTTTATTCCAATTAGTGAAAAAATAAAATCTAAGTAATACAAACAATATATAAATTGTTTTTCAACAGGAATTAATACTTTGTTAATTTTAAGTTTTTTCATTAATTTTTTGATTAGACTTAAATAACTATAATTTTTAGCAACTAAAATAAATCTCTCATTGTAAATTGGACTTTCCATTAATTTTATTGACAACTTAATTACATCATTGATATTTACAAATCCACTTCCTCCTCTAGTAAAAAAACAAAATGGATATTTTTTTATTGTTTTACTTAACTTAACTTCAGGAGCATCATTTTTGATACTTTCTCCCAACACTACGCCAGGGTTAATTATTACCGCTTTTAAACCCTCTTCAATCCCTCTCCAAACCTCTATTTCAGAATTATATTTTGAAAAGGAGTAAGGTGTTACATGTTTAGTATATTCATAATTTGAAGATTCATTAATTTTTCTATTATTTATTTCGTTACCTAAAGCAGAAATTGAGCTTATATAAACTAATTTTTGTATTTTTTTATCAATACAAAGATTTACAATATTTTTAGTGCTCTCTGTATTATTACTATTTAATTTTTCTTTATCACTTACTGAAAAAGATATTAATCCTGAACAATGGTAAACATGGGTAATATCTTTAAAACAATCTTCTAAACTCGCAATATTATTTGTGTTTGATCTTTTCCAAATGATATTTTCATTGCATGAATCTGTTGTTTCTAAAAATTTTATAGCATCTTTTTTTTTTTCGTCAGACCTATAAAGTGCAACAACTTTATTTTTTGACAGCTTTACTAGTAAATTTATTCCTATAAAACCAGTTGAACCTGTTATTAATATCATTTTATAAAAATACAATTTTTGAGATTCATTTTTTGTTTCATACTATAAATATATCTTTGTACCTCAACTATTAAATTATGTTAAAAAATTTTGTTGAGGAACTCAGATGGCGTGGTATGCTACATGACATCACACCTGAAACCGAGGAATTTTTATTATCAAATAAAACCACTGGGTATATAGGCTTTGATCCAACAGCTAACTCACTACACATAGGAAGCTTAGTTCAAATTATTATTTTAATTCACTTTCAAAATTTTGGACATAAACCTATTGTTCTTCTGGGTGGCGCTACTGGGATGATAGGTGATCCTGCAGGAAAGGCTAACGAAAGAAAGCTATTGGATGCAGAAACATTAGAAATAAATATAAGCTCCATATTATCACAATTTAAAAAATTTTTAAACTTTGAAAAGGATAAAAAAAACTTTGCGATTTTAATTAATAATTACAGTTGGATGAAAAATTTCAGTTTAATTGATTTTTCAAGACAAATTGGAAAAAATATTACTGTGAATTATATGATGGCTAAGGATTCAGTTAAAAAAAGACTTATGGGAGAGACAAAAGATGGCATGTCATTTACTGAATTTACATATCAATTAATTCAAGGTTATGACTTTCTTTATCTGTATGATAATTATAATTGTAAAATTCAATTGGGGGGTAGTGATCAATGGGGAAATATTACAACAGGAACAGAACTAATTCGCCGAAAATCAAAAGGTAAAGCATATGCAATAACTTGTCCTCTCATAACAAAAGCAGATGGCACTAAATTTGGAAAGACTGAAGATGGTAATATATGGTTAGATAAAAATAAAACCTCCGTATATAAATTTTATCAATATTGGCTAAATACTTCAGATGAGGATGCTTCATCATATATCAAAATTTTTACATTTTTAGATTTTAACTCAATAAAAAAAATAATTAATAGTCATAAAAAAAACCCTCATTTAAGAGTTTTACAAACCAAACTAGCAGACGCAGTTACAGAGCTAGTTCATGGTAAAGAGGAGCTTGATAATGTTAAGAAAGCTTCAAATATTTTATTTGGAAAAAATACTTCGAATGATTTAATGAAAATAAATTCAAAAACTTTCTTAGAAATATTTGACGGTGTTCCTCAAGCACAATTTTCTAGAAAAATTCTTGAAAATGGTTTTGAGATTTTATCTGCCTTATCTAAGGATTCAGGTTTTTTAAAATCCATCAGTGAGGCTAGAAGATCACTAAAGGAAAACGCAATATCGGTAAATAAATTAAAAGTTTCAGAAAAATACATTTTAACCTCAAATGATCTCATAGGAAATCAATTTATTCTACTTCAAAGGGGTAAAAAAAATTATTTTATATTAAAATTTAATTAGTTACCAATAAGTTACAGCCTCTCACTTCAGCTTGATCAAGTCTTCCGAGAACTTCAAAGCTTCCATTAGAATCTACTTTTCCTATGTCTTCAGTTGCTATAAAAGGACAACTATCGGTATTTGCTAAATCAATAATATTTAAACTTCCAATTTTGTTGGGGGGACAAGCTGTTAAAGGATCTTCTATTTCTCTTGTAAAAACTCTCATCCATGGAGGACATTTAAATTTTCCACTTTTTTTTGAGTATGCTTGTGAAAGAAGTTCAGTCATACCATACTCAGAGTGAATAATTTCAACTCCAAATCCAGCACAAAGTTTTTCATGAAGTTCTTTTCTAACTAGCTCTTTTCTATTTCCTTTCATCCCACCTGTTTCAACTATTGTTGTATACTCTAATTTTAATTTATTTGTTTTGATAAAATCAAGTAAAGCAAAAGAGACACCTATTAAAATAGTTTTTTGTTTTTTTGACTCAAGACTGATAAGTGTTTCACGGAGTTTTCTATAATCTTCGAGGAAAAAGCCACTTAATTCAGATTTTGTTTTTTTTATTAATTCAGTTACCATAAAAATAAGAGATGAATCATTTTTTATTGAATATCCGGGGAGGAGAGCTAGTATAGTCCAGTTACTGACATCCCCATAAAACATCTCAAATGATTTAAAAAAACTTTTTTTATAATTTATTGTGTTTTTTAAAAAATGTTTGGATGGGGTTTTGTTTGTTGTTCCACTAGACTGAAAAATAACTTTTGGTTTTTCAGAAAATGTTTTGATTTCATGTGTTTTAAAAAACGAAATAGGTAGAAAAGGAATTTCATTAATAGAATTAATTGATTCTGGAGGTCTATTAATTAAGTCACAATAACTTCTGTAAACAGTATTTAATTTGTAATGTTTTTTTAGTAGCTTAAAACAAACCTTTTCAAACTCAAAATCTGACTTAATATTATAAAATAATTTATCTGTATTGTATTTCATTTTAATAAAACTTTACATTTAAAAAGACATTTAATTTAATATTAAATTAATGTAAGTATTAAATTTTATTTTTAGATTGTTAAAAATTAATTAATTGAAAAAAACAACAATAAAAATTTTATTAGTTGATGATGAGCCAGATGTAATAGAAGTTTTAACTTATAATCTTTTAAAAGAAGGGTATCAAATTCTTACAGCAAAAGATGGTATTGAAGCTATTAAACAAGCCAAAAAGCATTCTCCTCACTTAATCATTATGGATGTTATGATGCCAAATATGGACGGTATACAAGCTTGTGATGTTTTGAGAAAAGACATAAAATTTAATAGTACGATAATTATGTTTTTAACGGCTCGGGGCGAAGATTACAGTCATATTGCTGCATTTGAAGCAGGAGCAGATGACTATGTTACTAAGCCTATCAAACCAAAAGTTTTGATATCAAAAGTTAAATCTCTTCTCAGAAGGTCAAATGCGTTAAATAAAGTAGAAGTTATCAATTTTAAAAATATTAAAATTGATAAAGAGAGCTATACTGTATTTCATAATAATCAAAAATTTTCGCTACCAAGAAAAGAATTTGAGTTATTATACTTATTAGCTTCAAAATCAGAAAAGGTAGTCAAAAGAGAATCAATCATGGAAACGATTTGGGGCCATGATGTTATAGTTGGAGACAGAACTATAGACGTTCATATTCGAAAACTTAGAGAAAAACTTGGACACAATTATTTTAAAACAATAAAAGGGGTTGGATATAAGTTTATTCCCAATTAAATTTTTGACAAGTGAGACAAAATACTAGTATTTATTTTTCAATATTAATTTCAATTTTTATTTGTTTTTTAGTTAGTGTAATTCTTTTTTATTCGGGAGTACTATTTAATAAAAAATTAATTTCAATTTTATTTTTTATTTTTATTAATAATGTTTTTATTTTAAATTTTAGCTTCAAATATTTAATTAATAAGAGCGTAAAGAGAATACTAGATGAATTTTATTCTAAGGAATATGATTTAAAGAAAAAAAAGAATTTTGAGAATATAAATTCATTATCTAAAACAGTAAAAAAATATGCTTCAGAAAAGAATCTTGAGATTGAACTATTAAAAGAACAAGAGAACTACAGAAAAGATTTTATAGGCAACTTATCTCATGAATTAAAAACTCCCCTTTTCACAATCCAAAGTTACATTTTAACACTTATTGAAGGAGGTTATAAGGATTCTGAAATTTTAACTCGTTATTTAAAAATATCTTCTAAGGCTGTAGATAGGTTAATTTATTTAGTCAAGGATCTTGATTTTATAACCGGTCTTGAAGCTGGCATTAATAAGGTTGAATATAAATCATTCAATATTATTAAATTAATAAAAAATGTATTCGAACTATTAGAAGTTGAATCTCAAGAAAATAAAATCTCATTAATATTTGACAGGATCTATTCAAAAGCTATCCCTGTATATGCTGATGAAGAAAGAATTCTTCAAGTAGTAACTAATCTAATAATGAATTCTATAAAATATGGAGTTAATAATGGAACAACGGAGGTAAGTGTTAATCAACTAAATTCTGAAAAACTAATTATTAGAATAACAGATAATGGACTTGGTATTAGTAAGAAACATCTTCCAAGACTTTTTGAAAGGTTTTACAGAGTTGATAAATCTGGAAATAGAAAAAAAGGTGGATCTGGTTTAGGTTTGTCTATTGTTAAGCATATAATTGAAGCTCATCAAGAAAAAATATATGTTGAAAGTACAGAAGGTATGGGTTCAGAATTTTCTTTTACCTTACAAAAATCATAATTTTGGGAAGCAAAAATAAATTAAGAAGATTTGAAGAAAATGAGCGTTTTTCAAATGTGATTCAGCCTGACAGAGACACCTTAGTCAATAATAAATTTAATTTTAAGGGTAAATGGAGTAGGAGCTATTTTAAAAATAACAACAAAATAGTTCTTGAATTAGGTTGCGGTAAAGGTGAATATATAATTTATCTTGCGAAAAAACATCCAGATAAAAACTTTATTGGGATTGATATCAAAGGTGCTAGATTCTGGAGAGGTGCAAAGACAGCTATTGAAGAGAAAATTTCAAATGTAGTTTTTATTAGATCTCAAATTGAATTAATAACAAATCTTTTTGATAAAGATGAGATTTCAGAAATTTGGATTACTTTTCCAGATCCACAGATTAAATTTCAGAGGACTAAACATCGTATATTAAATCCTAAATTTTTACTAAAATATCAACTTATTCTTCAAAACCATGGAATAGTGCATTTAAAGACTGATAGTGAATTTCTTCACGGTTATTTGATAGGCTTACTTTGCAATATGAATTGTAGTATAGTTTATTCAAGTCATGATATATATAAATATATGAATGTACCTGATGAAGTTTTGGCTGTCAAAACTTTTTATGAAAAAAAATATTTATCAAAAAATAAGCCAATTACATATTTACAATTTTTTTGGAATGAGTCAAGGTAAAAGAAATTTTTTTGAAGACGTTTACAGTGTAGTTAAAAAAATTCCATTTGGAAAAGTTACTAGCTATGGATCAATAGCGAAATATATTGGTTCTCCCCAGTCTTCAAGAATGGTTGGATGGGCTATGAATTCTAGTCATAACATTCATGATGTTCCAGCACATAGAGTTGTAAATAGAAAAGGTTTATTAACGGGAAAACATCATTTTGAAGGAACTAATCTGATGCAACAATTATTGGAGTCAGAAGGAATTAAAGTTCATGAAAATAAAATTTTAAACTTTTCAAATGTTTATTGGGATCCTGTAATTAATCTACCCCCTTTTAAAAAATAATTGTAAAGTTTATTCATTGCCTGTATTTAAATTATATTTGTATTAACAAAGTTGAGATGAAAATATCAAAAGAATCAGTTGTTGAAGTACTTAAAAAAATAAACTCTCCTGGAAGTGATATAGATTTAATAAGTAGTGAGTCTGTCACTAACATTCAAATTTTCGGTAATCAAATTGATATTGATATAAAGATTAGTAATCCAACGTTACAAGCTCGTAAAAATTTAGAGCTCGAGGTTGTAAAAGCTATACATTCAAAAATTCTTATTGAATTAAAGGTTAAAATTAATTTTTCAGTCGACTCTTCAAAGATCAAAGCCTCACAAGTTATAAAGGGTAAGCCTATACCAGGAATTGATTCAATTATTGCAATTGCCTCAGGAAAAGGAGGTGTTGGTAAATCCACAGTAACCGCAAATATTGCTGTTACATTATTTAAAATGGGGTTTAAAGTTGGAATTTTAGATGCAGACATTTATGGACCTTCAATGCCTATTATGTTTGATATTGAAGGTGAAAAACCTCTAGCAAAAGAAGTTAATGGAAAATCTAAAATGCAACCAATCGAAAGTTATGGTGTTAAAATTTTATCTATAGGGTTTTTTACCAAGCCTGATCAAGCAGTAATTTGGAGAGGGCCAATGGCATCCAAGGCTTTAAATCAGCTTATTTTTGACTCTGCATGGGGGGATTTGGATTTCTTATTAATAGATCTGCCTCCTGGAACAGGAGATATTCACTTAAGTATAATTCAATCTTTACCAATTAGTGGTGCTGTAGTGATAAGTACACCTCAACAAATTGCATTGGCTGATGCAAGAAAGGGAATCGCAATGTTTCAGCAAGAAACAATTAAAATTCCAGTATTAGGAATAATTGAAAATATGGCTTATTTTACACCGAAAGAATTACCAGACGCTAAATATTATATATTTGGAAAGGATGGAGCTAAGCAATTGTCAGAGTCAAAAAAAATACCATTTTTAGGTTCTTTACCCTTAGTTCAGTCTGTACGAGAGGCATCTGATTTTGGAAGACCAGCTGCTCTTCAGGATAACAGTTTTGTTGCTGATTCATTTGTTTCAGTTACTCAACAAGTTGTTCGTCAAATTATTAAAAGAAATAAAAATCTACCTCCAACAAAAGCTGTTGAAATAACTAATATGGCAGGATGTAGTGCAGTAAAATAAATAATTATGAATAATACAGATATTAAGAATAAAGTTTTAAAAGCTCTGGATGAAATTCGTCCATTCTTAGCTTCCGATGGTGGAGATATTTCCCTTGTATCAATTGACAAAAATAAAGTTGTAAATGTTCAATTACACGGAGCATGTGTTTCATGTAGTGTGAATCAAATGACTTTAAAGCAGGGAGTTGAGTTGACTATAAAGAAGCATGCCCCTCAAATTGAAAAGGTAGTTAGCATAGAACCTTAATTATATTTTTTTGGAAAAAGATGAGATTTCTATAAAAGTTTTAGATAGAGATGGAATGTTACACTTTTTGAATATTCCTACAGATATGAACTTAAACTTAATGGAAGTATGTAAAGCCAACGAGATTCCTGTTGAGGGTACTTGTGGAGGCATGGCCTTATGTGCTTCTTGTCAATGTTATATTCTTTCATCTCATGACTTATTAAAAAAAAATGATGATGAACAAGCCATGTTATCTGAAGCTTATAATGTAAAAAAAAACAGTCGTTTGGGTTGTCAAATTTATATTACAAAAGATTTAAATGGACTTGAAATTGAACTAGCTCCAGAAGAATAAATATAACGAAATCAATTTCGGTTTTTAAAATTTTGAAATCAAGCTTTTTAGTAGTTTGAGGTTTTTATATCTATTATTTTAGATAAGTATTATCTTATATGAAAAGTGCAATTTTTGATTTAGATGGAGTTATTGTAGATACAGCAAAATTTCATTTTTTAGCTTGGAAAAAAATTTCAAATAAATATGATTATGATTTAGATGAAATTCAAAATGAAAAGCTTAAAGGAATAAGTAGGTCAGATTCTTTAAATCATATTTTAAGATGGTCAAATAAAAAAATTTCAAAAAAAGAATTTATAGCTACATTAAACGAAAAAAATATTATCTATTTAAATTTTATTAAAAAATTAACCCATGAAGATGCACTCCCAGGTGTATTAAAAACTCTCAATCTTTTTAAAAAAAAAGGAATAAAGATTGCTTTAGGGTCAGCAAGTAGAAATTCAAAAATAGTATTAAACAAGCTGTCTTTAATAAAATATTTTGATGTGATTATAGATGGTAATGATGTTGTGAACTCTAAACCAGATCCTGAAGTTTTTATAAAAGGGGCAGAAGCACTTGGTGTTTTTTGTGAAGACTGTATTGTTTTTGAAGATTCTGAAGCAGGAGTCAAAGCTGCAAGAGATGCTAAAATGAATGTTATTGGAATATGTGATTCTAAAAATGGACTAAAAAACACCCTATTTAATATGCAAGGGTTTTTGACTATAAAACCAAATGAAATAATAAAGTATTTTACATGAAAAAAACAAATAATTATTTCGTTGTTGATCCTTGGAAAATTATCGAGACTAAATTTGATAAAAATAGAGTAAAATATTCTGAAAGCATATTTAGCATTGGCAATGGCTATATGGGACAAAGAGCCAACTTTGAGGAAGATTATACAGGAGATACTTTTCAAGGCAGTTATATAGGAGGGGTTTATTATCCTGATAAAACTAAAGTTGGCTGGTGGAAAATTGGATATCCTGAATATTTTGCAAAAGTTTTGAATGCTCCTAATTGGATAGGAGTAAGCATAAAGGTTAATGAAGAATCATTAGACTTGAATAAGTGTAAAGTTAAAAATTTCCAGAGGGAGCTGGATATGCAAAAAGGAGTTTATAAAAGAAAGGTTCAGTTAATACTTAAAAATGGAATTGAGTTATCGGTTGAAGTCACCAGATTTATATCATTAAATGAAAATTCATTGGGGGCAATTGAGTATAAAATATTAGCTATAAATAATGACTGTCAAATATTAATTGAACCATACATTGATTCAGACATAATTAATGAGGATTCGAATTGGGATGATTCATTTTGGGAAATTAAATCATTAAAAAAAACTAAACTTTTTTCTGCTATTATTTCAAAGACAAATAAAACTAATTTTGAAGTATGTACATACATGGCAAATAAGTTATTTTACGAAAAAAAAGCTGTAGATCCACTACCAATAAACATTAAATCCAAATCTAAAATTTCACAATCATTCAAGATAAATATAAAAAAAGGGAAAATACTTACACTCAATAAAATTGGTGGTTACATAAAAGCTAAGGAAAATATCTCAAAAAATTTAATTGATCAAGCAAAAGAAATAGTAGATAAATATTTAAAGTTTGATTTTGATGATTTATTAAAAATACAAATTAATAGCTGGAAAAAAATTTGGGATGTTTCAGATGTTAAAATTGATGGTGATGTTAATGCCCAACAAGCAATTAGATTTAATATTTTTCATCTTAATCAAACTTATTCAGGAAAAGATCCAGAATTAAATATTGGTCCAAAAGGGTTCACAGGAGAAAAATATGGAGGCTCAACATATTGGGATACAGAAGCTTTTTGTCTGCCTTTTTATATGTTAACTAAAAAACAATCTGTTTCTAAAAACCTACTTAAATATCGTTATTTTCAATTAGACAAAGCAATTGAAAATGCAAAAAAATTAGGTTTTGATAAAGGAGCTGCATTATTTCCAATGGTTACAATGAATGGAGAAGAGTGTCATAATGAATGGGAAATAACATTTGAAGAAATTCATAGAAATGGAGCAATAGCATACGCGATATATAATTATGTTCGTTTTACAAATGATTTTAATTATATCAATGAGATGGGAATAGAAGTTTTAATTGCTATATCGCGTTTTTGGGCTCAGAGATTTTCATTTTCTAATGATAAAAATAAATATGTAATACTAGGGGTTACAGGTCCAAATGAATATGAAAATAATGTTAACAACAATTGGTATACTAATTATATAGCTCGATGGTGTCTAATTTTTACAAAGAAGCAAATAATTAAAATTCAAAATTTTTATCCCAATGATTTTTCAAGAATTGCAAAAAAAACAAATTGGAATTTAAATGAATTTAACCTGTGGGATAAAATAATAAAAAATACATATTTGCCATATAGCAATGAAAAAGAAGTTTTTCTTCAACAAGATGGATTTTTGGATAAAGAATTGATTAAAGCCAATAAATTAAAATTAACAGATAGACCAATAAACCAAAATTGGTCTTGGGATAGGATTTTAAGGTCAGTATTTATTAAGCAAGCAGATGTGCTTCAGGGATTTTATTTTTTCTCAGAAGATTTTTCATTAGATGAGTTAAAAAAAAATTATGAGTTTTATGAGCCTTTCACTCTTCACGAATCTTCTCTTTCGCCATCTATTCATTCAATTTTAGCCTCTCGTCTTGGTTTGATAGATAATGCATATCACTTATATCTTCAAACCTCAAGATTAGACTTGGATGATTATAACCAAGAATTAGACGAAGGATTACATATTACTAGTATGGCTGGTACTTGGTTGGCTATTATTGAGGGTTTTGCTGGCATGAAAATTAATGATGACACTATACATTTTAAAAATAATCTACCAGATAAATGGAAATCTCTTTCCTTTAAAATTTATGTAAGAGGATCGTTACTTCAAATTAATTTAAGTAAAATTCATAATAATTATATTTGGGAAGATAAATCAACAGTAAAAATTATAATTAAAGGAAAATAACTAATATGTTTAATCAGGAAATTAATTTAATATTCTTTTATAAAAAGAAACTAATTCCAATTTTAGCCTTGTTCATTTTTATAAATTGCGAAACACCGATACCAGAATCAAGAGACCCCATAATTTTAGATCCTTTTTCAAATAAAAGTCTAGAAAATGGAATTCTATATGAAGTCAATATTCGACAATACTCTGAAGAGGGAACATTTAATGCTTTTGCAAAAGATTTAAAAAAAGTAAAGGAGTTAGGTGTGAATATTATTTGGCTGATGCCAACCTACCCAATTTCTAAAACTAAAAGTAAGGGGCCGTTAGGAAGTTATTATGCTGTATCAGATTATAAAGGGGTAAATCCGGAGTTTGGAACATTAGAGGATCTTAAAAAATTAGTTTATCAAGCTCATCAAATGGGAATGTATGTAATTTTTGACTGGGTTCCTGGTCACACAGGATGGGATCACCATTGGATTAAAGAACATCCTGAATTTTATTTAAAAAATGAAGCTGGCGAAATTATTGACCCAATCGATCCAAGAACAGGAAAATCATTTGGCTGGACAGATGTAGCTGACCTTGACTATGATAATATTTCTATGAGAAAAGAAATGAAAGAAGCGATGTTGTATTGGATAAAGGAAGTTGATATTGATGGATACAGAATTGACCAGGCCTATGCTGTTCCAATGGATTTCTATATAGATACATTTGCTGCAATTAAAAAACTAAAGAAAGTATTTTTATTAGGGGAGACAGATGCAAATCATCCAGGAGGATTGAATCATTTAAATAATTTTAATGCATCCTACGATTTCCCCGGTCATCACTTGACAAAAGAAATTGTTAATGGTCATAAATCAGTCAAGGATTATTTAAATCATCGTGAAAATTTTATTTTAAAGCATAATCCAGATCACTTGCTATTGAACTTTGTTAGTTCTCATGATGAAAATGCATGGTCAGGCACAGTTAATGAACTTTATGGTAAGGCTGCACATACTATAATGGCACTTAATTATATTGCTCCTGGACTTCCATTTTTGTATAGTGGTGTTGAGTATGATCTAAATAAGCGATTACTTTTTTTTGAAAAAGACAGCTTTCCTAAAGTAGCAGGTGAGACTTATCAATTATTAAAAAAGTTAGGTGAACTTAAGACGACTCATCCAGCTTTACATTCAGGAAAAAATGCAGGTAAATATAGTCCAATTACAACTTCACTAAATGATAAAGTTCTTGCCTTTCAGCGTTCTAAATCAGGTGACACAATAGTATTTATAGCAAATATGTCAAAAAATCATATTGGATTTACCTCACCATACAATGGAAAATTCAAACGTTTTGATGATGAAAAAACCAAACAGCTCTCATTTTCATACGAATACCGAATGCGACCATGGGAGTTTTGGATTTTAACTAAATAAATCTTATAAAATCATGAAAATTAAATCAATTATTTTAATTTCATTAATTATGGTTACATCTTGTAATACTATATCTAAACCATTAGTGATTGGACATCGAGGAGCTAAAGGTCATGCTCCCGAAAACACTTTAAAATCAATTCAAAAAGCTATTGAATTAGGTGTTGACGGAATAGAGATTGATGTTTTTAGGTGTGCTTCTGGGGAATTGGTTGTATTTCATGATAAATCTGTTGAAAAATTAACTGATGGTAAAGGGTACATAGAGCAAATGTCTCTAGACAGCATAAAAGAATTAAATGTCTTAGGTACTGAAAAAATACCGACCCTCAAAGAGGTTCTTGATCTTATTAATGGTAAAGTCCTCTTAAATATTGAATTGAAGGGTACAAGTACATCATTTTTAACTCACCAACTTTTAAACTCATATTTTGAGACAACCAATTGGTCTAAAGATAAAGTTTTTATATCAAGTTTTGATTGGAATGAACTTAGGGCATTCTACCAATTAAATAAACAAGTACGGATAGCAGTTTTAACTGATGATGATCCAATTGACGCAATCTCTATAGCTAAGGAGATTAAAGCTTTTGCAATTAATCCAAATTATAAGTTTCTAAATAAACTAAATGTAGCAAAAATTAAATCTGAAAATTTTTCAATCTACACATGGACTGTAAACAATATTAAAGATATTATTCGCATCAAAAAATTAGAAGTTGATGCTATAATAACAGATTTTCCAGATAGAATTAACTAAAAATACATAAATATTTTTATCAGGTACTTTAATAAGACTTCAAAATTATATATTTACAGAAATTATGATTTCAGAGGACTTTATTTTTAAAAGAGTCAAGCTTGTAAGTGGGTTTTCATCATGGGAGTCACCCAGTAATATAGCTTTAATTAAATATTGGGGTAAATTTGATGAGCAGCTCCCAAAAAATCCATCAATTAGTTTTACACTATCTAATTGTAAAACGATCACTAAAATTAAATACAGACCAAAAAAAGAAAATGAAGATCAAGATTTTTCTTTTTTATTTAATGGGACAGAAATGAAATCTTTTCATGAAAAAATTTCTCAGTTTATTAAAAGAATTTCACAATATATTACGGCAGTTAATTATCATTTTTTTGATATTGAGAGTCATAATACTTTTCCTCATAGTAGTGGAATTGCTTCCTCAGCATCTGCAATGTCTTCCTTAGCATTATGTTTCATGGAAATTGAAAAAAAAATTGATTCTAAAATTTCTAAAGCTTATTTTTTAAAAAAAGCTTCATTTTTAGCTCGTTTAGGTTCGGGAAGTGCGTCAAGAAGTATTGAAGGCCCTATTGTTTATTGGGGAGATTCTCAAGCCTATAAGAATTCAAGCTCACTATATGGTGTCGCATTAAAAGATATATCCCCAATATTTAATACATATAGAGACACTATACTAATAATAGATGGTAATGAAAAAAAAGTCAGTAGTTCAAAAGGTCATCAGCTAATGAATTCAAATCCATATGCTGAAAATAGATTTAATCAGGCTAATAAAAATATGAAAATACTGCAAGAAATTTTAAAAAAAGGAGATCTTAAAGGTTTTATTGAAATTGTTGAGTTAGAAGCTTTGTCTCTTCATGCAATGATGATGACATCCTCTCCATCTTTTATCCTTCTTCATCCAAATACTTTATTTGTAATAAACGAAGTTTATGAGTATCGAAAAAATACCTCAGTACCAATTTGCTTTACTTTAGATGCTGGAGCAAATATTCATTTGTTATATCCAAATCAATATTTTAAAAAAGTCCAACTTTTTATTTCAGAAAGATTATTAAAATATTGTCATTTAAAACAATTTATAAATGATTCCATAGGTCTTGGATCTAAAAAAATACAACTTTAAAAGATGAAAGGCCCCTATTTTTTTGCTAAAATTTTGCTTTTTGGAGAATATGGTATAATTAATGATTCCATGGGACTTTCGTTACCTTTTAATCATTTCAAAGGATCGTTAATTACTTCGAAAAAAAGATTAGATCTTTTACAGCTAAAGTCTCATAAAAGAGTAAAGAGTTTTATTAACTCGTTAAAACTAATAAATTCAAAAGTTGTTAGTTTTGACTTGGACAAAATTAGAAATGATATCCAGAATCAAATATATTTTGACAGTAATATTCCTCAAGGATATGGGGTTGGCAGTAGCGGTGCATTAGTTGCCGCAGTTTATGATCGGTATGCAAAAAATAAAATAAATTGTTTGGAGAATTTGACTAATAATAAATTATTAAAGCTAAAATTAATTTTTTCTCAAATGGAATCATTTTTTCATGGAAAATCTTCAGGTTTAGACCCTTTAAACTGCTATTTAAGCCTTCCGATTCTTATTAGGTCAAGTAAAAAAATAGAATCGATAAGTATCCCATCACAAAACATAAATGGTAAAGGGGCTATTTTTTTATTAGATAGTGGTTCAGCAGGAAAAACAGATTCAATGGTTAATTTGTTTATGAAAAACATGAAAACAGATTCTTTTTTTAAAATGATTAAAGATCAATTTATTTTAACAACAAATAAATGCGTTGAATATTTTTTAAAAAGTAACCAAAAAAATTTATTCATGCATTTAAAAAAGTTATCAAAATTAGTTTTTATAAATTTTAAACCTATGATTCCAGACCAATTCAAAGATATATGGCTAAAGGGAATAAATAACGACTTATATTATTTAAAGCTTTGTGGTTCTGGAGGCGGAGGTTATATTCTTGGTTTTACTCAAAATTGGATAAAAGCTAAAAATGAATTAAAGGAATTTAACTTGTGCCCTATATATCATTTTTGAATTTAAGCTTTATCTAAAAAGAAAAAAATCTATACTGTAACAATGAAAAAAAATATTCGTCAAGGAGTTCCTCGAAAAGACTTATCTAATGATTTTAATTATAAGCCTATTAGATTAAATAAATTTATTTCAAATTCCGGAGTTTGTTCTAGAAGAGAAGCTGATCAATTAATAAAATTAGGAATGGTAAATGTAAACGGTAAAGTAGTAACTGAAATGGGTCATAAGGTACTTCCAATAGATACAGTTAAGTGTGATGGTCAAATTATCATAATTAAAAAACCATCATATATTTTATTAAATAAACCAAAAGGCTTTTTAGCGATGTCATCAGGAAAATCAGCAAAAAAAGTAGTACAAGATCTAGTCAAGGTTCCGGGTTCAGAAAAAATTGTTTCTATTGGAGATATGGGTAGGACTGCTACAGGACTATTAATTTTAACAGATGATCTAAGCCTAAGAAAAAAAATAATTCAATCTAACAAGGGGGTTAGAATGATATATAAATTAGTCCTTGATAAGAATATATCAAAATCAGATATAGAAATTGCAAAAAAAACACATAGAGTGTTTGATAAAGAAATTCAACTTAAAGATGTCTCTCATATCATAGATGGAACAAAAAAAGATGTAGGTATAGAATGTTTCAATATTCCACCCAAAATCATTATTAAACTTTTTAATAAGATGAATTATACCGTTGAACAAATTGATAGAGTGATTTATGGTTCTTTATCAAAAAAAGAACTACCAAGAGGTAATTGGAGAGAGCTTACTTTGAAAGAGTTGAATTTCTTGCAAATGCTTTAAATACTTTATTTTCACCCCCAGAAATTTCGTAAAAAATAAAACCATATACTATTAAATATTCTATAGTCAATATTAAAGGATACTCGTATACCCCATCAAGTTTATATGAGGCGTAAGATAAAAAAATAGTTCCACTCCATATAATTGGATAAAAGTAGGGGGTTAAAACAGAAAAAACTACTAGTGATATAATATACCATGGATGAACAGTAGTGGCAATAAAAAAATAAAAACTGAATAAAAAGAGTTGGTTTTTTAGAATACTTTTTAATCCATTATTATTTTTAAAAAAAGTATAAAATAAAATGCTTAAAATTAATATTATAGGGGATACTTTTCCAAACAAGCCAATTATATTATACCCTTTAAAATAATAGCCAAGCTCTCTTATTATATAATATATACTTGCATTAAATTCGAAGCTATTGAACCATAAATTTATAGTTTGAAAGTAATTTGCATAAAAATCATTTTCAAAATATGGAATCCACATTAATGAAAAAAAAATAAAAATTAAGGAATAATAAATTACACTTTTTCTAACTCCAAGTTTTTTATAAAGTAATGGTATTATTAATAAAGTTATTAGTTTAGTACCAATTGATAATGCAATTAGAATAGATGATTTTATAATTTTATTTTGGTATAAACATAAAATACCTAATAAAAAGAAAAACATCATGATTCCTTCTCCATGAAGGTTTCCAGTTAACTCTATTATTACTAAAGGATTTAAAAAATACCATCCAATTTTAGTAGTTGGAAGTTTAAGTAAGCATATTAATTTATATAAGGTGTAGAATGTACCTATTTCAAAAAATATCACAATTAGCCTCAACATTAATACAGAATTATTAATATTATTACCAAAGTATGTGGCAATTAAAAAGGTCCATTGGCTTAAAGGAGGGTAATTTGAAAAGTTCAGATTAGACAACTGTCCCATTCCAAAATACAAATCATCTGCAATGCTAAATAAATTATCATTAGTGATTAGTTGATTAGGAGAAAATAAATAGGGATTTATATTCATTAATTGTAAGTTGCCATCCCATAAAAATCTATAATAATCTTGAGAGAGCTCTGGCATTGAAAAAATAAATAAAAGTCTAAAAGTTACTCCTAATATTAAAATAATTATTGGTGTTAATCGATTACTCATCATGATTATAAAAGCTATGAAAAGTCCAACGTATGAAATTAATAGTAAGTCAGATTCAGTTCTTTTAATAAAGTATCCGAGTAATAAATATAGAATAAGAGATAATATTATTGAGAGAATAAATATTGAATATGAAAAATTGCTTTTAATTCTCATTTAACTTTAATAATAGATTTAATTGTCACAAAACTAAACCCTATAAAAAGTAATATATGGAACGGAAATAATCTAAAATCTCCATTTTCGTTAATATTAAATGCACTATATAAACCAAATAAAAAATAAAAAGATAATAGACCTTCAATAATGGTATAAAAACTAAATGATTTTTTATAATATTTATTTTCACTAATAGAGTATTTTTTATCAGATTCAAGATTAAATTTAGGAGTTCTGATGAAGGGACTTTTAATCCTTAAATGTCCAGAAATTACCGCGATAGAATTATGAACAGAAAAAGCTGAAATAACTGAATAAAAGGTAAGGAATTGTATAGTATAATTAAAAAAACTTAAAATTCCAGATCCATTTTTTTCTTTATGAATAAACCAGTAACATATGTAAAATATTAAAGTGCTAATTAAAAAAAATGTAGTTAGATTAAAATACCAGTTTAGCCCAGTCCAACTATTTTGTATATAAACTATTGGAACACTTATAAAACCAACTAAAAAAATATTCAAAAACATTGTGCTACTTAAAAGGTGAAGTATAGCATGAATTTTGGTTTTGGTATTAATTTTATTTGATTTCAAAACTTTACGAATATTTTTTTGAAAATTTTCAGCTCCTCCTTTATTCCATCTATATTGTTGGGAACGAATAGCATTCACTGTGACAGGGAGTTCAGCTGGCGTAATAATTTTTTCTAAATAAATGAACTTCCATTCTTTAAGTTGAGCTCGATAGCTCAAATCAAGATCTTCAGTAATTGTATCTTCTTGCCAATTTCCAGCATCAATTATTGTTTTTTTTCTCCAAACCCCAGCTGTACCATTAAAATTTATAAAATGATTTTTAGCATTTCTACCAACTTGTTCTAAAGTAAAGTGAACATCTAAAGCAAATGCTTGAACTTTAGTTAAAATTGAAAAGTCTTTATTGAGATATCCCCATCGTGTTTGAATCATTCCAATTTCTGAATTTTTAAAATATGGAATGGTCTTAATTAAAAAGTCAGGTTTTGGCATAAAGTCAGAATCAAAAATTGCAATAAATTCACCTTTTGCAATTTTTAACCCCTCACGTAAAGCTCCTGCTTTATAACCTATTCTTTGTTTTCTTTTTAAATGAATTATATCAATACCTTTACTTTTAATTTTACTAATTAAATCATAAATTAAAATAGAGGAATCATCATCTGAATCGTCAAGAATCTGAATTTCTAATTTTTCATATGGATAATCAATTTTCGCTATATTAAATAATAGCCTCTCAATAACATATAGTTCATTATAAATTGGTAGTTGAATAGTTACATATGGAATATTAATATGGTTTTTAAAATCCCACTTTACAGAAATTTCAGATTTTTTCTTGAAAGCTAAATAATTAATTAATAAACTCAGATGAGATAGAGCATAAATAAAAAAAATAACTAAAGAGATTGAGTAAAAAAAAATTAATATTGATATAAAAATAAATGTCATTAGATTTTATTTTTTAAAAGAATATTTTAATATCCAGCCAATTATTTTTATACCTGCTAAAATTGATCCTTTTATTGTTCCGGAAACTTTCGAATAACCAATTCTTTTTCTGTATCTCACTGGAACCTCGCAATATTGGATTCTTTTAATCAAAACTTTTAATTGCATCTCTACAGTCCACCCATATGTTTTATCTTCCATCTTCAAAGAGTTTAAAGTGTCCCATTTTATTGCTCTAAAAGGCCCTAAGTCGGAAAATTTACTGTTGTATATTATGCTCATTAAAAAACAGGCAAGCTTATTTCCAAAAATTTGTTGAGGTGTCATTGATCCGCTCTCTCTTAAATTTTTATTTCTACAACCAATTACAAAGTCAACATTATCTTTAAAAATAGGGTTTAAAATTTTACTTATTTCTTCAGGATAATCAGAGTAGTCACCATCAAGAAAAACGAGCACATCTGGAGGATTTTTACTTAGAAAGTCTATTCCTTTTAGACATGCTGATCCATATCCTATATTTTCTTCATAAAGAACAGTAGCTCCATTTTGATCAGCAATCTTTGAAGTGTTGTCTGATGATCCATTGTCAACTACAATTAATTTATCGTATACTTTTGGTATTGATTTTATTACACTTGCTATAGATTTTTCTTCATTTAAAGCAGGAATTATAATGGATACCTTCATGAAATGTCCGAATCAACTATTGGATATTTAACTCAATTTGTTGCTGTGGTACAATATATTTATCAAAATAAATACTTGAAAATTCATCTAATGTTAAAAAAATTGAAATTGAAAAAATTAATACTATAACACCAAATAGGATTTTATTTAATCTTTTTTGTTTTTCAGAATTTAAACTACAATTTTCTTTTTTATTAAAACTGACAACTCCATAAGCAACTATTAGTAGACCTAAAATTCTTAAAATTACTGCACCAAAACCTATCGAGCCATCGTCAGCATAAAAAAAGTCAGCAAATGAAATTGCATAAACACCACTCATTAAACCAAACTGAAATAAAATTACTGGACCAATGCAACATATGATTCCGGCGAAAGCAGCTGATAATGATATTTTAATAAAATGGTATATTTTCCACATGTTTTATTAATTCATACAAATTTAATATAATTAAACTTTATTAATTCCATTTAATCGCCAATCGTAAGGAAGATATTTAACTTTGGGATTATTTAATTTTTTTTCTGTGTACTTTTTAATAAATTCCTGTATTTGACTTTTTGTCCCAAAATCTTTTTTAAACCAAAAAAATATTTTGGAAATTATAATTTCATTTTCATTAATTATATTTTTGGTTGAGTCATTCAAAAAATTTTCCGTGACATTTTCTAGTTGGTTTTCAATTTTATATGGTAAATAAGCAGAATTCAATAATTTTGGACACGATATAGAAGCACAATTTATTGCAAAATGAATTCTTGGATCTCCCATTTTTCTCAAAATATCATGTTCTATTTGGTCTAAAGAGTAGCTGATAAATTTGTAATAAATCACTTTTTTACTCCATGGTTTATCAATATCTCTAATACTATTTACGGGGTAATTGTCTAAAATTAATTTTACTGTTAATGCATTATATGCGTTAATCCAATAACTCATAATTTCATTTTTACTCCAATATTTTTTTGGATGATTCTTTTGAAGGACTTCTATATAAGAATCTATTCCATATGATTCTTTTGACCAATTATAGTAATCTACTAGTCCTTTTTCATCAACATATTTCTTAAGTTCAATATTCCACCGGTCATGCAGGGTTCTTTGAGAGAAAAGGTTTATTGTTAAAAGAGTAAAAATTAAAAACTTTGATTTCATATTTCAATTAAAGATTTTAAATCATTATGTTTTGATAAATCTTCTATAGTATCAATATCATTTAATTCTGGAAGATAAAAAATAGTATCATTAAGGTCAATTTTTCTAAGAGTATCTTTAAGGACTTTATCCGTCCCCCATGAATTTATTTCAAAAATTGCATCTGTTTTCTTTTTTAATGCCAATAAATAATAACCCCCATCCGATGATGGTCCAAAAACAATATCATTATTTTTTAATGCATAAAACGCTTCATTAAATATTTTTTTTTCTATTGACCAAAGGTCTGATCCAATTATACAAATATTTTTATAACCCATTTTAAATCCCCATCTAAATGCTTCTTTCATTCTATCTCCTAAGCTATTTCCATTTTGAATATTATGATATTTTGAAAAGGTCCAATTAATATGTTTTGGAATAAAGTCACTGTAAAAAACAGCTATATCATAATCAAGGAGTTTCAAAACTGAAAATGTTTTATCTAAAAGAATATTATGTGTTTTTAAAGCTTTTGATTTTCCAATAGATTTTGCAAGTCTAGTTTTAACCTTTCCAATTATAGAATTTTTACAGAAAACAATTACTAGATCTATATTCATTTTAAAATTATTTCCAGCCCACAGGTATTAATTCTCCTTTAATTAACCCATATTTTATTATTTCCTCATCTGTCAGAGTTGATGTAAAATCTACTTTTTCATACTTGAAGCCTACACTGGATAGACGCTCAAAAAAATCCATACCATAAATCCTAACATGATCATATTGACCAAAATGAAAGCTTCTTTCTTTTGGGTCTGTAATGTCATAATTCTCGTAACTTATTTTCTTTTTTTTATTTAAAGGGACTTGAATTATAGCTTTACCTTTAGGTTTTAAAACTCTATAAATCTCTTCCATAGCTTTGATATCGTCGACTATATGCTCAAGAACATGGTTACATAATATAAGATCAAAGCATTCATCTTTAAATGGAAGATTACAAAGATTTGCTTTAACATCAGCCAGAGGTGAATTTAAGTCTGTAGTTGTATATGTCCAAGAATTAAATTTTTTAAATTTTTTAAAAAAAACTTGTTCGGGTGCTACATGCAATACCTTTAATTTTTGATTTTCTATTTTAGAATTACTATTAAGATATAACCATAATAACCTATGCCTTTCAAGAGATAAAGTCCCTGGACATAGTGCATTAGGTCTTAATTTGTTGTATCCATAAGATAAAAAGTGGCTATATTTTTTCCCATTTATAGGATCCGTGAACTTCGATCCTTTAAATATTATCGAGAGAAGAGGTTGGAAGAAAATACTTAGATTAATTAAAAAAACTCTAGGAAAGATTTTGAGAATTAATTTCATTAATTAAAGTTTTGTAAATGGAAATTCATCATCACATTTGACTCCAAGTGCAGAGTCAATGTATTTAAATGTAGAAAGTAAATTTGGTTTTCCATCTATTAATGCAACGTTGTGCTCAAAGTGTGCACTTGGCAAGTTATCTTTAGTTAATATGGTCCAACCGTCTTTTAGCTGATTTATTTTGTGGGTCCCCAAATTTATCATAGGCTCAATTGCAAGAACCATTCCATTTTCAAGTTTTTTCCCCCGGCCTCTTCTACCATAATTGGGAACTTCAGGAGATTCGTGCATTGTCTTTCCAAGACCGTGACCTACAAGTTCTCTTACAACACCATATCCTTTGGACTCACAATAGTTTTGAATAGCATACCCAATATCTCCAACCCTATTCCCAAATTTGAATTCAGTAATTCCTTTATATAAAGAATTTTTTGTGACTTCAAGTAAATCTTTGATTTTAGGTTCTACATCTCCAACACAGAAAGTATAAGCATGATCCCCGTAGAATCCATTTTTTAGAACTCCACAATCTATAGAAACAATATCACCTTCTTTTAGCGGAGTATTATTAGGAAGTCCATGAACGACTTGAGAATTCGGTGATACGCACAATGTGTTTGGAAAATCATATAGGCCTAAAAAACCAGGTTTAGCACCATTATCTCTTATAAAAGACTCAGCAAGCTTATCAAGTTTAAGTGAAGTAACTCCAGGAATAATTTCTGAAGCAAGCATTCCTAATGTTTTAGATACTATTAAAGCACTCTCCCTAATTAATTCAATTTCATCCTTTGTTTTTAAGATAACTTTACTCATTTATTTCAATTTCATAATACGGGTTTTTATAAGAATTACCTTGAATAATTGTTTCTAAATCTTTGGCTAAGGAAATATTCGGAAACTCTACAAATCGATTTATTTCTTTTCCATTCTTATAAAAAATCAAAGTTGGGACATTAGTAATATTCAAACCTTTCTCATGATTTTGTATTGTATGTTTATCCTCAGAAACTGCATACATTTCAATTTTAGAAAAGTCAAATCCAGAAAAATCTAAAAGTTTTAGCATTCCAGGAACCTCTCTTTCTGAATCTTCACACCATGTCCCCAGAAATAATTTCAGATTCATTTTATTTAATTCAGATTGGTTTTTTTCAATCCATCCCTTAGGAATTTTATATTTATTATATTCTATTTCAAACCATTTACTATGTTCGTAAGTAAGAAGGTTTTGACGATTTATTTTCCCTATAATTAGGGGTTTACCTTCAATAGTTTTCCCATACGTTACCGGAAGTGGAGATATATTTGAATTGCAAGAAATCAGAAAAATATTCCATAAAATTGCTAAAAAGAAAGTCCATAATAGAAAAAGGTTTCTGCCTGATTTAATTTTTTTCATTGTATTTAAAATAGAGAATTCATATTCATTGCTTTAGGTTTTTCAAGTTTAAGAATTTTTAAAATTGTTGGAGCAATATTTCCTAAAACTCCATTTTTTATTTTTCTTTTTTTCTTTTCAACAAGAATAAACGGAACAGGGTTAGTAGTGTGAGCCGTATTTGGAGTTCCGTCGCTATTAATCATTGTTTCACAATTTCCATGATCAGCAATGATCAAGCTTGTATAATTCATTTTTAAAGCTAAAGTAACTATTTCTTTTGTACACAAATCGACCGTCTCACAAGCCTTTATTGCAGCCTTAAGATCCCCTGTATGTCCAACCATATCTGGGTTTGCAAAATTTAAACAAATAAAATCAGGATGATCATTATTGATTTTTTTTATAATTGCATTCTTAACCTTAAAAGCTGACATTTCAGGTTTCAAATCATATGTAGCAACTTTTGGTGATGGACAAATAATCCTATCTTCAAATTTAAAAGCTTCTTCTCTACCGCCGTTAAAGAAAAAGGTTACATGAGGATATTTTTCGGTCTCAGCAATGCGAACTTGAGTTTTTCCTGCTTCAGAAATTACTTGTCCTAAAGTATCCTTTAGATTTTCTTTATCAAAAATCACTTTAATGTTTTTAAAGGACGAGTCATAATTAGTAAGAGTTACAAAATATAGATTTAAAGGACTCATTTCAAGTTCTGGATATGCTTTTTGAGTTAAAGATTGAGTTAATTGTCTACCTCTATCTGTTCTATAGTTAAAAAATATAACAACATCATTTTCTTGAATTTTAGCAATAGGCATATTGTTTTCAGTATGGACTAGGGCAGGCATGAATTCATCTGTAATACCTTTTTTATAATTAGATTCTAACTCTTCAATTAGATTATTTGTTTTTACCCCTTCATTTTTCAATAATAATTTATATGACTTTTTGATTCTTTCCCATCTTTGATCTCTGTCCATAGCATAATACCTTCCTATTACTGAAGCTATTTTAGCTCCAGTTTGATCAAGTATTGGTTGAATTTTTTTTATAAAAATTGACGCAGACTTTGGATCAACATCTCTCCCGTCAGTAAAAGCATGAATGTATAGTTGACTTAGTTTTTCATTTTTAGCAATTTTTAACAATTCAATAAGATGGTCAATATGAGAGTGAACACCTCCATCGGAAAGAAGACCTAAAAAGTGAATTTTTTTATTATTTTCTTTTGCATGCTTATAGGTCTCAATAAGTATTTTTTCTTGTTTTAAGTTGTCTTTTTTTATGGCATTATTAATTTTGGCTAAATCTTGATATACAATTCTACCTGCTCCTAAATTCATATGTCCTACTTCACTATTTCCCATTTGACCTTTAGGCAGACCTACATGTTCTCCATGCGTGAATAGTTCCGAGTTTGAGTATTTTTTATATAAACTATCTATAAATGGAGTCTTTGCTTTAGAAATAGCTGAAACATTTGGATCTAATGTTTTACCCCAACCATCAAGAATCATTAATAGAGCTTTTGACATATTAATTAAATATTTACAAAGATAACAATTCAATAAGCTTCTAATAGTCAATGGGAACGAAAAAAAATATTGTTACTTTGTAAAAAAAATATTGATTTCAGGTACAGTATATCGTTCTACCGGCAGCTGGTATAAAGTAGTCGCCGGTAAAAAAACTTTTAATTGTAGACTTCAAGGTAAATTACGTTTAAAAGGAGTTAAATCAACAAGTCCAGTTGTTGTTGGTGATCGTGTACTAATAAAACCTGAAGACTCTTCAGATAATAAGGAGGGAATTATTATTAAAGTGAAATCACGAGATAATTACATTGTTCGAAAATCTGTTAATCTATCAAAACAGACACACATAATTGCCTCTAATATTGATCACGCATTTTTATTAGTCACAATTGATAATCCTCCAACTACATATTCTTTTATAGATAGATTTTTGGTTACGACTGAAGCCTACAAAATCAATTCTACTTTGATATTTAATAAAATAGATGCTTATAATCAACAAACGAAATCTAAATTAAAAGAAATGATAGAAGTTTATGAAAACGTTGGATACAATTGTATAAAAATTTCAGCTTTAACACGCCAAAATATAAATAAATTGAACGATCTAATTTCAAATAATGTTTGTGTATTTTCAGGGCATTCCGGGGTTGGAAAATCAACCTTGATAAATGCTATATCACCTAACCTTAACCTCCGAACCTCATCCACTTCTAATTATCATCAGCAAGGCCAACATACAACTACTTTTGCAGAAATGTTCAATTTAAATAATGGTGCTAAATTAATTGACACTCCGGGAATTAAGGGCCTTGGTTTAGTCGATATGAAAAAAAATGAAATAAGTAAATACTTTCCTGAATTTAATAAGGTTCAAGGAAAATGTAAATTTAATAACTGTCTTCATGTTAATGAACCAAACTGTGAAGTTAAAAATGCTGTTAGACTTAAATTAATTTCATCATACCGCTATAAAAGTTATTTACAACTTTTACAAGATGATAAAATTTATAGAAATTCATGAGAATCTTAGTTCAAAAGGTAAAAAAAGCAAAAGTTTTGGTTTCAGATCAGATTATTTCAAAAATTGATAAAGGTCTATTAATTTTTTTGGGAGTGGAAGATGAAGATAATGAAAACGATATAGAATGGTTGGTCAAAAAAATAATTAATTTAAGAATATTTAATGATTCAAATCGGATAATGAATTTTTCAGTTAAGGATATAGATGGTGAAATTTTAATTGTGAGTCAGTTTACATTAATGGCATCTATAAAAAAAGGGAATAGACCTTCTTATATCAAAGCATCAGGTAAATATTTTGCAAAAAAAATGTACGAAAAATTTGTAGAAAATTTAGATAATTCATTTGGAAAGAAAACAAAATGCGGTGTTTTTAATGCAAATATGGAAGTTAAATTAATTAATGATGGTCCAGTGACAATATGGATGGACACTAAGAATAAACAATAATTACCAAATATTAACTTCGGCAACTAAATTAATTTTAAAAACTTTAAAAACGTCTTCTTTTATTTTATTTGATAAGTTTAAAATTTCAATTCCTGTAGAATTTCCATAATTTACGAGTATCAATGCTTGATTTTTATGAACTCCAGCATCACCAATTCTATAACCTTTATAATTTAGCTTTTCAATTAACCATGCAGCTGGAATTTTAAATTTTCCACCTGAAGGATAATTAGGGATATCAGGATACTTTTTAACTAAATTATCAAATAAACTATTATTGATTAAAGGGTTTTTAAAAAAACTTCCACAGTTACCAAGCTTTTTGGGGTCAGGTAGTTTTGATTTTCTTATTTTAATTACCGCATTAGCAATTTTATGAGGATTAACAGGGCCTTCATCAATTAACTTTTTAATATCACCGTACTTTAGATCTAACTTATGAAACCCTTGCTTTGATAATTTAAGCTTTATAGATGTAATTATATAATTATTTTTTTCTTTGTTTTTAAAAATAGAATCCCGATATCCAAATTGACAATCTTTGGCTGAAAAAACCTTGTTCTTCAAAGATTTTAAATGAATAGTAGAGCACTCAATAAACACTTCTTTAAGTTCTACTCCATATGCTCCAATATTTTGAATAGGGGCTGCTCCAACGTTTCCAGGAATTAATGCTAAGTTCTCAACTCCTCCATAACCATTATTAATAGACCAAATGACGAATTCATGCCAGTTTTCTCCTGCCTGAACATTAACGACTACATAGGAATTAGTTTCTTTCTCTATCGAAATCCCTTTATTATTTATGTGAAGTGTTAAACCATTAAAATCCTTAGTCCAAAGAATGTTACTACCTCCACCTAGAACTTTTATTGGAAGAGAGTTTGATTTAAGAATCTCATATAAATGTTTTATATCGTTTATATTACAATACTTATGGGTTTTTGCTTTAACTCCTATGGTAGTCAATTTCTCAATTGATTTATTATCCTCTAAATGATTCATTTATCTAAGATAGAAAAGACTTATTAATCTTTATTGTTTTAAATATTTTTTTAGATTAATTCAAATTGAATTAAGTTTTTTAAATACAAATAGCCTTGTTACTTTTGTATAGACTAAAAATTTATAAATGTCGATTCCAACAAAGTTTATTCCTAACGCAGTTGAAGAAAAATGGTATAATTATTGGTTAGAAAATAATTTTTTTAAATCTACACCTGATAGCCGCAAACCATATACAATTGTAATACCTCCTCCAAATGTTACAGGTGTTTTACATATGGGGCATATGCTTAATAATTCTTTGCAGGATATACTTATACGAAGAGCTAGAATGGAAGGTTATAATGCTTGTTGGGTTCCAGGAACCGATCACGCATCAATTGCTACAGAGGCTAAAGTTGTTGAAAAACTCAAAAAAAAAGGATTATCTAAAAATGATTTAACTCGAGAAGAGTTTTTAAAACATGCCTGGAAATGGACGGAAGAATATGGAGGAGTAATATTAGAGCAGTTAAAAAAAATTGGTTGTTCATGTGATTGGGATAGAACAAAATTCACATTAGATCCTGAAATGTCTAAATCTGTTATTAATGGTTTTATTGATCTACATAACAGAGGTCTAATTTACAGGGGCTATAGAATGGTTAATTGGGATCCACAAGCTCAAACTACATTATCTGATGAAGAAGTTATTTATAAGGAAATACCTGGGAGCTTATATTATATATCCTACAAAATTGATGATTCTGACGATTCAGTTGTAGTAGCTACAACGAGACCTGAGACTATTCTTGGGGACACTGCAATATGTATTAATCCAAAAGACAAAAGATATAAACACCTACATGGAAAAAAAGTTATAGTTCCAATTGCTAAAAGATCAATTCCCATAATTTTAGATGAATATGTAGATGTTGAATTTGGAACAGGGTGTTTAAAAGTTACTCCAGCTCATGATCCAAATGATAAAATGTTAGGTGAAAAACATAAACTGGATTTCATTGATGTCCTAAACTCCGATGGAACTCTAAATTCAAAAGGGCTTCATTATGAAGGAAAAGATAGGTTTATTGTAAGAAAATCTATAATAAAAGAAATAGATAATCTTGGACAGCTTGTTAAAAAAGAAAATTATATAAGTAAAGTTGGAACATCAGAAAGAACAAGTGCGATTATTGAACCCAGAATTTCAGAGCAATGGTTTTTAAAGATGAAGTCTTTGGCAGAACCGGCAAAATCATCAGTATTAAAATCAGAAGAAGTTCAATTAATTCCTGAAAAGTTCAAAAACACTTACAGTCATTGGATGGAAAATATTACTGACTGGAATATTTCAAGGCAGTTATGGTGGGGACATAGAATACCTGTTTATTATTATGGAAAGAAAAGTAGTAATTATGTAGTTGCTGAGTCAATCGAAAAAGCACTAGAATTAGCTAAAATTAAATTTAAAAATAATGAAATATCAGTTTCTGATTTGAATCAGGATGATGATGTATTAGACACATGGTTTTCTTCTTGGCTATGGCCAATTTCTGTATTTAATGGAATTAATGAACCGGACAATGATGAAATAAATTACTATTATCCAACTCAAGATCTTGTGACAGGACCTGATATTTTATTTTTTTGGGTTGCCAGAATGATAATGGCTGGTTACGCATTCAGAGGTAATTTTCCTTTTTCTAAAGTTTATTTAACTGGTATTGTTCGTGATAAAAAAGGAAAAAAAATGTCAAAACAACTTGGTAATTCTCCTGATGCATTAGCATTGATAGATGAGCATGGAGCAGATGCTGTAAGAGTTGGTCTAATGTTAAGTTCTGCTGCTGGAAATGATTTATTATTTGATGAAAAATTATGTATACAGGGTAAAAACTTTGCAAATAAAATATGGAATGCCTATAGATTAATTGATAGTTGGAATATTGATTCAAAGATAAAACAGCCTTCAAGTTCAAAAGATGCTCTAATTTGTTTTGAAAATACTTTTAATAAAGATTTAGAAAGTATTAATGATCATTTTGATAAATACAGAATTTCAGATGCTTTAATGACTGCATATAAATTAGTTTGGGATGATTTCTGTTCTTGGCTTTTGGAAACTGTTAAACCTGACTATGGTTCTTCAATAGATATGATAACAATTGATAATATTAAATTACAATTTCAAAATATATTAAAATTAATCCACCCTTTTATGCCATTCATATCTGAAGAGATATGGCATATAATCAAAGTTAGAAGTAAGCCTGAAGAATCTTTGATTGTCAGTTCATGGCCTAAAACAAAAAAGTATGACAAATCTATTTTAGAAAGTTATGAAACCATGAAACAAACTATTGGTGCCTTAAGAAATTTTAGAAAAGAGAATGACCTACCACAGAAATTTAAATTGAACCTTATATGCTATAAAAAAAACTCTGTTGTTTTTCCTGAAATCATATCCAGATTAGGTCAGCTTGACAAAATTGAATTTTCAGACAAAAAAATTAATCAAAATGGTGGAGTTTTAAATGTTGGAACAAATGAGTTTTTCATTCCATTAGATATAAAAATAGATTTTGAAAAAGAATTAATAAAAATAAATGAGGAGATTAAATATTTAGAAAAATTTCGTCTATCAATAAATAAAAAGTTGTCTAACCCCAGTTTTGTAGAAAATGCTCCAAATAAAATCATTGAATTTGAGAGAAAAAAACTTAGTGATACTGAACAAAAAATTAAAAACTTGAAAAGCAGATTAAAAAAGTCTGTTTAAAAATTATTTTGTTGCTTTTATTTTAATGAAGAAATTATAGTTTTTGCTCCTATAGCATTCTCATCTATTTTAACACAAATAGGAGAATCAAGTGGAAGAAAAATATCTACCCGTGAACCAAATTTTATGAATCCTGCATCATCCCCTTGATTAACATCATCCCCTTTTTTTGCATAATTCACAATTCTTCTTGCAAGAGCACCTGCAATCTGTCTATACATAATTTCCCCATATTCAGGCGTATTTATGACAATACTGGTCCTTTCATTTTCTTCTGATGATTTTGGAAGCCACGCAAAAAGATATTTTCCAGGATGATACTTACTGTAAACTATTTTACCGCTGATTGGAAATCGGGTTACATGCACATTTATTGGAGACATAAAAATAGAAACCTGTTTTCTATTATCTTTAAAATATTCTTTTTCAAAAACAGAATCAATTATAACAACCTTACCATCTACCGGAGATAGAATTAATTTATTGTCAGGTGAAACTGATCTTTTTGGATTTCTAAAAAATTGTAAAATTAAAACTAGAAAAAAAACAGAAAGAAACTGAATTGAATACTTTATAAATAAAGATTTAATCAGAAGGTCTGATAGAATAAAAAATGTTGTAGTTAATATAAAACTTATTGATATTATAAAAAATCCTTCCCTGTGAAACATTTAAAAAGTATTAAAAATAAAAAACATCCATGGTGCTATAAATATAATACTATCCATCCTATCATAAAAACCTCCGTGACCTGGAAGAATATATCCTGAATCTTTCACTCCAGCATCTCTTTTAATTTTAGATTGAATTAGGTCACCCAAAGTTGCTAAAACAGGAATTAAAATTGAACAAATTAAAATATGTGTTAACCTAATATCAATTTGTAATTTATACAAAATGAAAGCAGCTATCAAGCTGAAAAATAAACCACCCCAAAACCCTTCCCATGATTTATTAGGCGAAACATTTGGGAGCAATTTGTTTTTGCCAAAAGTTTTTCCAAGTAGGTATGCAAAAGAATTATTAAACCAATTAATTAAAAACACAAATAATAATAATTGCGGATTGTAATCACCTTTTGAAAAGGGGACAGCAATTATAAAAAAACAACCAAAAACCATATATCCATATGTCAAAAAATGATTAATTAAATTATTTTTGTATTTATTAAAAAACAACCATTTTAGCATAAATATGTGAGATGCTAGTGTTACAAAAAGTATATATAATATTAGATCATTATTAAAGTTTTTAATCGAAAAATAATAGAATATTATTCCCAGTAAAATATATTGAATAAAACTTTTCATACCTATTAATTTTTTGTATTCATAAGTTGATAAGCAAGAAAATATAAAAATTATGAATGAAAATAATTTAGAATCATAATACAATGATGATAATATAATTGAAGCATATAAAAGCCCGGTAATTGATCGAATAATTATTGTGTTCATTATTTATTATTGAAGTAACAAATAAATATTTTTTGAACTATTTCCATGAGATAAAAAGTCAGATTCCTTATCATTATTTTTTGCGTTAAGAGTAGTTATGTTTGAAGGTAAATTTTTTGAATAAAAAGCTTTGATTTTACTCATTCCCTCACTCACATCATTTGCAAATTGATTAGTTTTAGCTTCTACGATTATGTATTCAGGTAATTGAGCTAAGTTTAAGTTTTTAATTTGGTTACTTGAAATCAGAATTCCACCAGTATTTGCGATTAGAAATTCACACTTAATAAAGGCAATTTTTTTTTTTTTTAAAATAAATAATTCTTCTGTAAAATCTATTTCGAAAAACATAGAAATCTCTTGATCTAACGTAAAAACATCCGATTTTTTAAAATTATTTTCTTCGAGTATTTTTTTAAAGAATTTTTTTGAATCTTTTTTTGATTCTGTAAATAAAAATCTCCCACCTTTTTCAGTAAAATTATGAGCAAAAGCAATTTCAACAGGATCTTTTTTTTCAGGCATAAAAGGACTTTGAGACTTTTCATCTCTTGGTTCTTTTTTTGAATTAAAAAGATTTTTCCAAAAACTCACAATTTAAGATTTAAGTTGTTGCTATTACTTAATCATTAAAATTTAGAAATTACTTATTATCTGTTTTGTAGGGCCGTTCTCCCAAAATTTTTTCTAAATCATCCTTAAAGATAACTTCTTTTTCCAAAAGACGTTCAGCAAGAGCAATCAATTTTTCTTTATTTAGATTAAGAAGTTCACAAGCTCTTTTATATTGTTTTTCAATTAATTTGGATATTTCACTATCTATTTTTTTGGCTGTATCCTCTGAATATGGTTTTGTGAAATTATAATCAGTTTGTCCAGAAGAATCATAATAAGTTATATTTCCAATACTATCATTTAGACCATACACAGAAACCATTGCCCTAGCTTGTCGAGTTACTTTTTCTAAATCGCTTAAAGCTCCTGTAGAAATTTTATTAAACATAACTTTTTCAGCTGCTCTTCCACCTAAAGTTGCGCACATTTCATCAAGCATTTGCTCTGTTCTGACAATCATTCTTTCTTCAGGCAAGTACCATGCAGCCCCCAATGATTGCCCTCTAGGAACTATAGTTACTTTAACTAGAGGTGCAGCAAATTTTAAAAACCAACTTACAGCAGCATGCCCAGCTTCATGATAAGCAATGGTCTTTTTTTCATCTTTTGTTATTATTTTATTTTTCTTTTCGAGTCCACCAACAATTCTATCAACTGCGTCCAAAAAATCTTGTTTACCAACTGATTTTTTATTTTTTCTTGCGGCAATTAATGCTGCCTCATTACAAACATTTGCGATATCTGCACCAGAAAAACCAGGTGTTTGTTTCGCTAAAAAATCATAATCTAAAGATTTAATTGTTTTCAAAGGTTTTAAATGGACCTGAAATATTTCTTTTCTCTCATTCAAATCTGGAAGATCTACATAAATTTGCCTATCAAATCTTCCTGCTCTCATTAAAGCTTTATCTAAAACATCAGCTCTATTTGTAGCTGCTAAAACTATTACATTTGAATTAGTTCCAAATCCATCCATTTCTGTTAATAGTTGATTTAATGTGTTTTCTCTTTCATCGTTTGATCCTGTAAAATTACTTTTACCTCTGGCTCTTCCAATAGCATCTATCTCATCTATAAATATTATTGCAGGAGATTTGTCCTTTGCTTGTTTAAAGAGATCTCTTACTCTTGAGGCACCAACCCCTACGAACATTTCAACAAAATCAGAACCTGAAAGTGAGAAGAATGGGACCTTTGCTTCGCCGGCAACTGCTTTTGCTAGGAGTGTTTTACCGGTTCCTGGCATTCCAACTAGAAGGGCCCCTTTTGGAATTTTACCACCTAGAGCAGTATATTTTTTTGGGTTTTTTAAAAAATCTACAATTTCTTGAACTTCTTCTTTTGCCCCTTCTAAACCAGCTACATCTTTAAATGTTACTTTAACATCTGTGTTTTGATCAAAAAGCTTTGCTTTAGACTTGCCAATATTAAAAATTTGACTACCAGCTCCTCCACCAGCACCTCCTGACATTCTTCTCATTAAAAAAATCCATACTCCGATGATTATTATGATTGGAAGAAACCCAATTATCACATCTAACCATCGATTTTCTATTGTGTTGAATTCATACTTAAAATTGATACCTTTTTCTTCAGCTTTTTCTAGTTTACGCTGAAAAAGCTCAAGGTTTCCTACCTCAAATTGATAATGAGGTCCTTTGATATTTTCTTGACCTAAAAAATTCTTGGACTTCACTCTTTGATGTTCAGCTTTTGACAAAACATCTTCATTAAGAGAAATTTGAGCAAGATTTTTATTGATGACAATTATTTCTTTTACATCACCAGCATTTAAATATCTTTCAAATTCACTAATATTTGTTTTTCCAATATTTTTAAAAGAAGAGTCTCCACCGAAAAAACTCATTCCAAGCAAAATCGTAATAACCGCTCCATATATCCAATAGATATTAACTTTAGGTTTTGGAGTCTTTTTGTTTTTTTCCATAATTGTTAATTTGATAATATTTTTGTAGCGATAGCGTCACCCCATAGTGATTCTAAATTGTAATGCTCTCTTACTTGTTTTTGAAATACATGAACTACAACATCAATATAATCAATTAAAACCCATTCACCGTTATCTTCGCCTTCAATATGAAAAGGTTTTTCTTTTAAACTCTTGCTGACTGTTTTTTGAACAGAACTCACAATTGCCTTTACATGTGTATTTGATGTGCCGTTACATATTAAAAAATAGTCACATACTGTATTTTCAATAACACGTAGATCTAAAAGATCAATTTCAACACCTTTAACATTTTTGATCCCTTTGATAATTTTTGTAATTAGAGTATCTGTTTCTGAAGCGTTTTTTGTCATTAAAAAAAATTAATTTTGTAAAAAAATATTTTTTTCTTTAAAATAAATTAATGTTTCAATTAACTTTAAGCAAACTTGATGCCATTAGTTCAACTAATAATTATTTAAAAGATTTAATAAGTTTAAATAAGTTAGAGTCTGGAAATGGTGTTTGGACATTAAATCAAACGAAGGGTTATGGGCAAAATGGCGCATTATGGAAAGGTGAACCAAATAAGCACCTAGCCTTAAGCTTTTACAATAAGATCGATAATTTGAGCTTAAGTCTAATTTATTCCATTAATTGTGCATCTGCTATGGCAGTTATTGATACACTTTCAATTTATCAGGTTCCTAAACTATCCGTAAAGTGGCCAAACGACATTTTGGCAGGAAATAAAAAAATATGTGGAATATTGGCAGAGAATCAAATAAACGGACAAAAAATAAAATCAATTATTGGTATTGGCATTAATATCTATGAAAAATCTTTTATAAAACTTCCAAAAGCAACAAGTGTATTTTTGGAAACTAAAAAAAGCCCTTTAATTAAAGATTTTATAGAGGATCTAGTTAAAAATATTAACTATTATATGAGCTTATGTGATAATAAATCTGTTAATTATTTAAGTAAAATTTTTCATAAAAATCTATTTTCATGGAAGAAAAAAATAAAATTGAATATAAAAGGAATTCAGGTTCAGGCTAAAATTGATAAAGTAGAGCCAAACGGTTTAATAAAGATTGAATTTGAGAATGGTAAAATGAAACATTATCAAGCAAAAGAAATTAAAATTATTTATTAATCCCCCCATTTTTCAGGCGATTTTTTCCACTTTTTTAAATTCGATAAGGATTCGGAGGTTATCATATTTTTTTTATAAGCCTCATCAATTAAAATATCGTAATTGCAAAGAGTATTTAATTTAATTTTTGAAATTTTGAAATTATTTTCAGCTATTTTAAATCCGTAAGTAAAAAGTGCAAGCATTCCTAATACATTACCTCCATGTTTTTCAATTGTTTCAACAGCAGTTAAACTACTTTTTCCAGTTGAAATTAAATCTTCGACAACAATTACATTAGAGTTGATTGGCATGAAACCTTCAATCTGATTTTTTCTTCCATGTTTTTTTGGTTCAGGACGAACATATATAAATGGTAATCCAAGCTTTTGAGCAACTAGCATTCCTATTCCAATAGCGCCAGTAGCTACACCTGCGATAATAAATTTTTCATTTTTATAAATAGTTTTAGCTTGATAGGAAAGCTGATCAGATAAGTAATTTCTTACTTGATGATATGATAGAGTTATTCGATTATCACAATATATTGGAGATTTCCATCCACTTGCCCATAAAAAAGGATTTTCAGGATTCAATTTAATTGCATTAATTTGTAAAAGATGATTTGCAGTCTTTACTGCAGTTTGTTGGTCAAAAATCATATGCAAATGTATAAAGTTTTTTTAAATCAAAAGCCTCTAATTCTTACTACATCAATACTTGTAAACTCAGATTTAACTCCACTTATTCATTCAAAGTTTTCAGATACTCAAATAATAATTAAGGCCTTAAAATCAAAAAAAACAAATTGTGTATACTATTATAATCCTAATCCTGAAAAGCTTATGAAACATTTGCAAAAGCATTTTCCGATAGTCGAAGCTTCTGGTGGTATGGTAAAAAATGAAAAAGATCAATTTTTATTAATTTATAGAAATGATAAATGGGATTTGCCAAAAGGGCATCTTGAAAAAAAGGAAATGACTATTGATGGAGCTATAAGAGAGGTTTCAGAGGAAACGGGAGTTGTAGAATTAAAATCAAAATCTATTTTACCTACAACTTATCATATTTACAAAAGAAATGGAATTTATAAATTAAAAAAAACATATTGGTTTTTTATGAGCACAAATTTTATTGGTAAGTTGAAGCCTCAATTAAATGAAAAAATAGAAAAGGCAGTTTGGAAAAGTGAATCTGAGATCAAATTATTAATGGAAAATATGTACTCGAATATAAAATTACTTTTTAAATTTTACTTTGCTCAAGATAAAACAGAGGGTGGCACCAGTTCATTGTAATCTCCTTTATTTTTAATGATTTCTCTAACTATGCTGCTGCTAACAAACGATGTTTTAGCTGAGGTTAATAAAAAAACAGTTTCAATCCCAGACAGCTTTCTATTGGTGTGTGCAATGGCTTTTTCAAATTCAAAATCAGCTGGATTTCTTAACCCTCTCAATATGAAATTTGCTTCTATTGTTTTACAATAATTAATTGTAAGACCATCATATGATTTAACTTTAACTTTTTTATGTTTTTTAAATGTTTTTTTTATAAAATTAATTCTTTCCTCAAGTGAAAACATAAATTTTTTTTCACTATTAAATCCAACTCCAATTATTATTTCATCAAATAATGGCAGAGCACGAAGTAAAATATCTTCATGACCATTTGTAATTGGATCAAAAGAACCAGGAAAAAGAGCACGTTTCATTTAGAACATTTTTATAAAATTATGAATTTTTTAACGTTACTTCATTTAAAAGGTCTTCAAAAAAAATACTTAACTTAATTCCAGCTGCTTTGCATTGCTTTGGAATTATGCTTTCTTCAGTTAATCCAGGTACTGTGTTTATTTCAAGAAGATGTGGTTTGTTTTCAACAAAAATAAACTCACTTCTGCAAACACCTTTTAAATTCAAATTTTCATAAAGACTTTTCGCAATTTTATTTACTTTTATCTCCCAATCTACTGGAATCTTAGCAGGAGTAATTTCTTTTGCCTTACCCATATATTTAGCCTCATAATCGAAGAATTCATTCTCAGATATTATTTCTGTAATGGGAAGACAAATAACTTTGTTATTTTTTTTATAAACTCCAACAGAAACCTCTCTTCCTTTTAATTCAGATTCAATTATGAGTTGAGAGTCTTCATTATAAGCCTTTTTAATTCCTTTGATTAGGTCCTTTTTTTTTAAAATTTTATAAACCCCAAAACTACTTCCAGCCCTATTAGCTTTAACAAAACAAGGAAGGCCTACTTTACTTATAATCTGATTTAAGTTAATTGGTTCCCCCTTATTTAGATGAACTGATTTTGCTGTAGGAATTTTAAATTTTTTGACATTTGAGAGGCAACCTCGTTTATCATATGTTAATGCAGAGGAATGTATATCACAACTTGTATGAGGTATATTTTTGAGTTTAAGTTTATTTGCAAGTTGACCGTCCTCTCCCGGAGGTCCATGTATGGCATTAAAGACAATATCAATTTTATATTTAGTTTCATTAAGCTTAAATGAAAAATCATCTGTATTAAGTGGGATTTTTTTGGTTTTTGATATTTCAACAAACCAATTATTTATATCAATGTTTAATAAAAACACATTCCACCCTCTTTTTTTTAAATTCTCATAAACAACACTTCCACTCTTTAATGATATTTCTCTTTCTGATCCATATCCTCCACAAGCAATACCAACAACACTTTTATCTTTTATTAACATTACTTCAAAGGTATGAGATTTAACAGCATTTCAAAAGTATTATATTTGTTTCAAAATAGTTCATGATTATTTTAAGATTTATATTTTCTTTTGAGTTTTTAAAACAATTAATTAAAGTTGCCATTTTTTTCACTTTGATTACTGTATTATCACTTAAATTATTAAAAATTATTACTTATCATAATCAACATCAAGTTGTTCCTGATGTTTTAGGTGTTGAATTAAATAAAGCAATTAAGATTCTTGATGAAAAAAGTTTACGTTACGAAGTTATTGATTCTGCTAAATTTAACCCAAAACTACCTCCTTTTGCGATAATAGAATTGATTCCTGGACCCGGGAATGAAGTTAAGAAAGATAGAAAAATTTATCTAACATTAAACCCCTCAGGATATAGAAAAATAAGTGTCCCTAACATAATTCAAATAACATTTCGTAACGCTGAATCAATGCTTAAAGCTGTTGGTTTTGAAATTGGAAAAATATCTTTTAGAAATAATATTGGAAAAAATATGGTATTAGAGATTAGGTACAGAGGTAAAAAAATTGCTCCAGGTTCTGTTTTTCCAAAAACTACTAAAATTGATTTAGTTTTAGGTAATGGAGTACAATGACAAATAATCTATTAGAACATAATGATGAAAACCTCCATGAACATTATAGTTTTGATGTTGATAAGGGGCAAGAATCTTTACGCCTAGATAAATTTCTAATGAATAGAATTGAAAATTCTACTAGAAATAAAATTCAAAAGGCAGTAAAATCTGACAGTATTTATGTTAACGGTTTTCCAGTTAAATCTAACTATAAAGTAAAACCATATGATAAAATTCAAGTATTGTTTTCATATCCACCTCACGAAAATCTTTTGATTCCGGAAAATATTCCACTGAATTTAATTTATGAGGATGACCAATTTGTGATTGTAAATAAACCACCAGGAATGGTAGTTCATCCTGGCCATGGAAATTATTCTGGAACAATGATTAATGGTCTAATGCATAGATTTGAAAAACTACCTTTTAATACTAATTTACGTCCTGGATTAGTTCATAGAATTGATAAGGATACTTCAGGACTTTTAGTTGTAGCTAAATTAGAATCAGCAATGACATTTTTAGCAAAACAATTTTATGATAAAACCACAACAAGAGAATATTTGGCTTTGGTTTGGGGTAATGTAGAAAAAACTCAAGGAACTATTGAAGGAAATATTGGTAGAAATCCAAAAAATCGTTTACAAATGAAAGTTTTTCCCGAGAATAATTTTGGGAAAGTTGCAATTACTCATTATGAGGTTATTAAGAGATTTGGATATGTAACTCTTGTAAGTTGTAAATTAGAAACAGGAAGAACTCATCAGATTAGAGTTCATATGAAACATATTGGACATACTATTTTCAATGATAAAAGATATGGTGGTGATCAAATATTAAAAGGAACTAATTTCAATAAGTACAGGCAATTTGTAGATAACTGCTTTAAAACAATTCCAAGACAAGCACTTCATGCCAAAACACTTGGATTTATTCACCCAAAAACTAATAAATATATTTCTTTTGATTCTGATTTGCCTCAAGACTTTGAAAATGTAATTGTTAAATGGGAAAATTATTCAAAAAACATTCAAAAAAAGTAACAACTAAATTTTTGAATAACTCAATAACAAACTTTAAATAAATCTATCTATTTTTATATAAACTTAAATTATTAAAATGAAGATTTTTATTTCTCCGGCTAAATCATTGGATTTAAATTCAACATATCCATCTATTAAGGAAACAAAACCCTTTTTTATAGATGAAGCAAATAGTTTAAATGACGTTCTTAAATCTAAGTCTATAAATTCTCTTTCTGGATTAATGAATCTTTCAGATAAGTTGAGTCAACTAAATTGGGAAAGAATACAAAATTTTAAAACTCCCCCTGAAACTAATAAAATTAGGCCAGCTATTTTCACTTTTAATGGAGATGTTTATTCAGGTTTTGATCCGTATTCGTTATCCTCAGAGGAATTGGAAATAGCTCAAAATAAAATAAGAATTTTATCAGGGCTGTATGGAATTTTAAAACCATTTGATCAAATTCAACCATACAGGCTTGAAATGGGCACTCCTCTAAAAATCAATGAATCAGATAATCTTTATGAGTTCTGGATGAAGAAAATAACAAGAAATATTATTGATGAAATTAATAGTGATGAGATTATTGTTAATCTTGCAAGTAAAGAATATTCCTCAGTAGTTGACTTTAAGTCAATTAAAAACAAAGTTATCTCACCAATTTTTAAAGATTTTAAAAATGGAAAGTTCAAAATTATTTCCTTTTACGCTAAAAAGGCCCGAGGTGCAATGTCTAGGCACTTAGTTGAAAAAGATTCAAAGTCAGTTGATGATATTCTTGACTTTTCATGGGATGGCTATTCATATAGTATGGCTGAGTCAAAAGATCAAAATTCACCAGTATTTATTCGTTGATCTCATTTTTTAACTTTGGATTAATTCCTAATATGAAATTATTTTTATACGAAACAAAAAATTCATCATTCATATATTCAGAACCTAAAATATTTTTTTCATTCAATATTTTTTTAAAATTAATTTCAATACTTTTTGAAAGAAATTTTTTTGATAAAGGTCCATAGCTGTAATGCCAAGGCTCATGTTTAAAGCCTTTACGTTTATTATCATTTGTATAAACTAAAAAAAAACCAAATTTCTCTGAATTTTCTTCAAGCCATTTTTTTAAGTTAACGAAGGGTCCATCACCATAAAATTTTTCCGTTAATAAAACATCTCCACTTGACAACTTATTTCCATCTATTATATCAATGTCTGTACCCCAATGGTGTCTTGATGTCCCTGGTATAGTAGAATATTCCATTATCTTTTTAATATTTTCATTAATCGAGTATCCTAAGGAATCATTTTTAATAAACTTATTATTCCATATTCTTTTTTGTTTACTAAAAGAGCGAAAACCTGAGACTACTTTAATATTTATCCCTTCTTTTAAAGCTGCTTTTTTCATTAACTTAAATGATTCTAAAACTTCAGGGAGCATTAAAAAACGTTCATTTTTATTTATATTAAAATCTGATTGCCCTGTTAATTGTTTTTCAGAGAATTCAATTCCTATTTGTCCATAGGAAATTGAAAAGAATACACTTGCAAAAATTATTTTATACATTCATTAACAATTTATTTAAAATAAGTCACAAATATAAAATCTTAATTAAAGTATTGTTTCATTTTCAGCGTTAAAACTAGAACCAAATTTATATCTTTACATTTAAGCGGGAGTAGCTCAGTTGGTAGAGCGTCAGCCTTCCAAGCTGAATGTCGCCGGTTCGAACCCGGTCTCCCGCTCCAAAGTCTCTAAGAATTTAAATTATGAAAGCAACTTTATTAAGTTTTTCTTTACTATTTGGATTTTTCTTATCAGCTCAACAAAGAGTACTTTTAAATGGTAAGCTTTTATACAGAAATAATAATGTAATAGCTGCCAACGTGATTAATAATTCTACCCAATTTAACACTATTACTGATAGTGATGGAGATTTTCTAATTGAAGTTGCTAAAGGAGATGAAATTATTTTTTCATCTGTGGAGTTTAAGTTTAAAACTATATTTATAACTGAGGAAATATTAAATAAAAATAGGCTCGTGGTTAATATAACTGAAAGGGTAAATATTCTTGATGAAATTGTTATTAGTCCAGAAAATACCGATAAGTTTTTGGATTTAAAGGAAGAAGAGTTTAAAGGGTTTAATTATGTTCAGGATAAATCAACTAAATTAGATAATTCGATTTTAAGACAAGGTCAACTATATAATGGTATTAATTTTATAAATGTAGCAAAACTTATTTCAAAGCTAGTTTTGAACACTTCTGAAGAAGAGAAAAAAAACCTTATTCCAAGTAAAGTTCTTCCTTATGTTTTTGAAAATGAATTTTTTATTAATGATTTAGGACTAGAGCAAGAACAAGTAATCGACTTTATGCTTTTTTTAGATGAAAAATTACCGACAAATAAATTGCTCCAAAAGTCTAAACAGTTTTTATTAATTGATTTTTTGTACGAAGCAGTCGAAGATTTTAAAAATAATTCTTAAATGCTTCGACTTTTTTTTTTAGTTCTGATTATTGGAATAGCAAACCTGAATGCTCAGGATATCAACTCATCTTTGTTAAAAGGTAGAGTTTCCTCTACCGACTCAGTATCAATTGGATCTATTCATGTAATAAATAAAACAAGAGGAAGTGCAACTATTACTGATGAAAAAGGTTATTTTGAAATTTTTAGCTCTACCAATGATACGTTACTTTTTTCAGCAGTTCAATTTAGAATTAAAATTATCGTTGTAAATAATCAAATTCTAGAAAGTGAAGAAATAGTCGTTCCATTAGAGAAGTTTATTAATAGATTATCAGAAGTTATTGTAAAACCTCATAATTTATCAGGAGACCTTTATGAAGATTTAGAAAATTCAGCTGTTGATCCTATTAACTTTTACAGTTTCGGTATTCCAGGGTTTAAAGGGACTAGAAAAGAGAAAATAGTCACAAAAAAACAGTTGATATTAACTACGCTTTTCTTTCCCCTTACGGGATCAATACCAATTGAACCGATATATAAGCACATTTCAGGTTATTATAAGCGTCTAGAAAGGAAAAGAGAGCTTGATATTGAATTTGATATTGTTACAAATTTGATTAAATTTTATGGAATTGATTTTTTTATAAATACCTATGAATTAAAAGAAGAGGAAATTTATGAATTCGTAACTGCTACTTATGAAAACTTTCCTGTTGAAGAGAGTTTCAAGCGAAATGAACACAATAAAATAATTAATTATTTTAATAAAAATCAAACAAGAATATTAAAAAATTAGTAGTTTAAAAAGTCTATGGATTTAATAATTTTTTTTAAAAAAATTTCAATATTTTTTGCATTAGTGTTAGCTCAATTTGTTAATAATAATGTTCATGATTATTATGTGTCAACGACTGAAGTGAATTTTTCATATAACAATCATCTTCAAATTACTATAAAAGTGTTTATTGATGATTTTGAAGAAATGATTCAAGACAACAACAATAATTTAAAACTCGCTCCTGACTCAGATTCAAAAAAAATTGATCAAATAACAAATCAATATATTTTTGAAAAACTTAAAATTAAGATTAATAATAGTCAATTAAAATATGTGTTTATAGGAAGAGAATACAAGTCAGATATTCTCCAGCTTTATTATGAAGCATTTTTGTCTGAAAAGGTTCAAGTTATTACTTTTGAAAATAATATTCTTTATGATTATTTCAAAAATCAACAAAATATAGTTCATTTTAAGAATGATAAATTTAGAAGGAGCTTTTTGTTCACAAAAAATAATTCAAAATCTAGTTTGTCAATTAATTAATTTATTAAAATAAATATTATATTGAGCCTCATTTATAATTAATATTTAATGAAAAAAATAATTTATGTTTTTAGTTTTCTTATTGTAGGAAGTTTTAATTTGCTTTCACAAGAAACTTTAGAATCTAAACGCGAACCAGGACACACTAATAACAACAAATTCAAACAGTTATATGAAGAGTTTTCTTCACCGAATAGATATAGAACTGCTTCAGGTGCACCTGGTTCAGATTATTATCAGCAAAAAGTAGATTATGTTATGGATCTTGAGCTTGATGATAAAAACACAAAATTATACGGAGAGGAAACAATTACATATACAAATAACTCTCCAGATAATTTAGATTATTTATGGATTCAATTAGATCAAAATATTAGAAAAAAAGATGCTCCAGCATTAGAAAAAAATGGAGGAGGGGCTGATCCACTTATCCCTGTTGAAGTATTTGCTGCTAAATATTTTGATGAACCTTTTGACGGAGGATTTAATGTAAATTGGGTTAAATCATCTTCCGGGATACCACTTAAATATACTATAAATAATACTATGATGCGTGTTGATCTTCCAAGCCCTATTAAAAGTGGTGAAAGTTATTCTTTTAAAATAAAGTGGTGGTATAATATTAATAATCACGTAACAAATCGTGCAAGATCTGGATATGAGTTCTTCCCAAAAGACGGAAATAGAGCTTATGTTATAGCTCAATTTTTCCCTAGACTAGCTGTTTATAATGATGTTGAGGGATGGCAGAATTATCAGTTTTGGGGTAATGGAGAGTTTGCTTTAAATTTTGGAAATTATGAAGTCAATTTAACTGTTCCTGCAGACCACATTGTTGAAGCAACTGGCGATTTGAAAAATCCTCGTGAAGTATTAACTAATCAGGAATATAAGAGATATAAGCAAGCTCAAAACTCATTTGATAAACCGGTAATTATTGTTACTGAACAAGAAGTAATCGAAAAAGAATCTAAATTTTCAGAAAAGAAAAAAACTTGGAAGTATATAGCTAATAATGTTCGTGATTTTGCATTTGCAAGTTCCAGAAAGTTTATTTGGGATATGATGGCTGTTAAAGTAGGTCCGAAAAAAGTTATGGCGGTTTCATTGTACCCTAAAGAAGGAAACCCCCTATGGGAAGATTATTCAACTATAGCAGTAGCGCAAACATTAGATACATATTCAAAATATACTTTTAATTATCCCTATCCAAAAGCAGTTTCAGTTCATGCTAAAAATCAAGGGATGGAATACCCTATGATATGTTGGAATTATGGTCGACCTGATGAAGACGGAAAGTATTCAGATCGAGTTAAGTTTGGAATGATTAGTGTTATAATCCATGAGGTAGGTCACAATTATTTTCCTATGATTGTTAATTCAGATGAGCGCCAATGGGGATGGATGGATGAGGGACTTGATACTTTTATGCAATATCTAACCGAACAAGAGTTTGGACAAAATTATAAAGAAGCGATTACTCCTCTTGAGAAATATCCATCGAGAAGAGGAGATCCAGAGAAAATTGTTCCTTATATGTCTGGATTTCAAAATAATATATCACCAATAATGTCTAATCCAGAAAATGTATTTCAATTAGGACCTAATGCATATGCAAAACCAGCCACAGCTTTAAATATCTTAAGGGAGACAGTAATGGGAAAAGAGTTGTTTGATCATGCCTTTAAAACATATTCTAAAAGATGGATGTTTAAACACCCTACCCCAGAAGATTTCTTTAGAACTATGGAAGACGCCTCTGCAGTTGATTTAGATTGGTTTTGGAGAGGGTGGTTTTATTCTACAGACTATGTTGATATTGGTGTAAAAGAAGTAAAGAAATACAAAATATCATCTAAGCCAAGTCCTGAAGTTGATAAAATACTATCTGCCTATGGCATGACAGCAAACGATCTTGCTCCAAATTATGTCTTTATGTCTTCGGATACTGATGAAAGTAATTCTGATAATGATTCGAATAACTCCATCAATAATTCTATTCCACTAAAAAAATATCTTGAAGAAAATCCTGAAGATTATGATTTAAAGAAAAATAGCTTACCAAAAAACTTTTATGAGATAGAATTTGAAAAACCAGGTGGTTTAGTCATGCCAATAATTGTTGATTATATTTTTAAGGATGGAACCAAGAAGAGAGTTGAATATCCTGTTCAGGTATGGAGAAAAAATGATGATTCTGTCAAAAAAGTTCTTGCAACCGACAAAGAATTGGTAGCTGTAAAAGTTGATCCAGATTTAAAAACAGCAGATATTGATATATCAAATAATAGTTGGCCAAAAGAAAAATCAGCATCTGACTTTGAAAAATTTAAGAATAAAATTAAAGGATAGATTTGTAAAATTAAATTTTATTACAGAATTAGTTAATTATGGTTTTTATCTTTTGTAAAATTTGAAAATGGTTTTATTTATTAGTGGAGCTGAAATAGCATTAATTTTTTTTATTGTTTTATTGGTTTTTGGTGCTGATAAAATTCCATCAATAGCCAGAGGTATGGCAAAAGGAATTACTCAAATTCGTCATGCCACAAATGAAATTAAATCTGAAATTCAGAAATCATCTGAAATTGATGGTTCTTCAACATCAGTTGCAAAAAAATTAAATGAAGAAATTAAAACTGCCAAAAAAGATTTGGATGAATTAACCGATTCAATTAAACGTAAGCTTTAAATTTTTCTACTTAAACTTAAACCATCTCTTATAGGGAGTAAGACTGTTTCTAAATTAGAGTGACTTTTTAAAGCTTCGTTATATCTTTTAAGTGTTATTGTGTCTAAATCATTTTTTTCAGCTTTTTTGAGAACTTTCCCACTCCATAATACATTGTCAGAAATTAATAGACCACCAGTTTTAAGTTTAGGAATTATTAATTCCATATAATTTATATAATTGCTTTTATCAGCATCTAAAAATACAATATCAAATTCTTTATTTAGTTTTTTTATTACAGAAAGAGCATTTCCAATATGTTGAATTATTTTTTTTCTGATTTTACTTTTTTCAAAAAAGTAATTTTGAAAACCTAATAATTCTTCATTAATTTCTATAGTATCAATTTGACCATTTTCAACTAGTCCTTCAGAAAGGCAAAGTGTTCCATAACCTGTATAGGTTCCTATTTCAAGAATATTTTTTGGTTGAATAAGTTTTGATATAAAACTTAAAAATCTTCCTTGTATTGTACTGCTGAGCATTCTTGGATGAAGAATTTTCTGATTTGTTTGTTTTCTTAAATCCTTTAGTAATTCAGATTCATCAGTACTATTTTTAATTGCGTATTCTATTAAAGCTTCGTCAATAAATTCCATGAATAAGAAAATTAAATAATTTAGGGTCTTGCGTATGAAAACCTTTTGATTAGTTTAGGCAAGGAGTATCCATCTAAGCCGTTAATAGCAACAATCTTACCTTTATCAAGCCTAACCCATCCATCTTGCATTAGAAGAGTTTTGTTTAAATAAACAGACTCTATTTCACCAATCATAAGAATTGTATTATTTTCTCTTAATTTATACTCGTTAACATATTTACACCCAACCTGAATTGGAGAGTCTTTAACAAAGGGGGCTTCAATTTTATTTTTAAACTCGAATCCTAATCCTGTTTCACTAAACTCCGAGGTTTCTCTTGAATATTTTGCACTTGACTGATGAGCTGACTTTATTTGAGATTCACTAATTTGATTTAGTGTAAAAAAGCCATATTTATGAATATTTTCATAAGTGTGTCTAGGTACAGTTGTTGGTCTAAGAATAAATCCTATTAATGCTGGATCACTACCTAGATGAATTACTGAACTAAAAACAGCAACATTATTAATTTGGTCATTTGTTTTTGTTCCAATTAAGTTTGCAGATTTATAACCGGTTATACTATTTATTAGGTTCAGTCTATAAATTTTTGACATTTTATTGATGTCAATTTTATTAAATTCTTTCATTTTCAAAAATTACAATATTCATCTCCAACTGCAAATTTTTCATATGTTTCTAGATTGACTTCTCCAGAAGAGTATTTGTCTGGAGAATACTCCTGCATGTTATTATTATTAGAATAAATGTCTTCATTTTCAAATAAAAAGTAATACCTGGAATTAATTGTTTTTTTTTCAATTATTGTAATACAATCTTCTTTTTTATTACACCCATAAAATCCATAAAAACAACTCATCAAAATTAGAAACTTAGAATATTTGATCATAAATCTTTCCTTATGAAATAATATCTTGTTATTGGTTTTTGTAATTTTCCATCTATAACAAATGAAGAGTCAACAAACTTTAATTCAAAATCTTCTCCTTGTAAAGTTTTTATAAGATTTGCAAATGATGGATCCTCAAGCTCAATAGTGTTTAGTGATTTTCCATCATCAATAACAACTTTCATTTTTCCATCTTTGTATCTATTCTCTGTATGTTGTTCAATCACAAGCCAGTCCTGAGAATATAATGACGAGGAAAATAAAAGAATTAGTAAAATAATTTTTTTCATTTGTTGGAGTATGATGATTTGCATCTAAATTAATTAAAATTATTTATCAATTAGTATACAAATTTTACTAAATTGTGTTATAGATAATATAAATTGACATGTCAGAAATAGCTGTTGTAATTATTTTCGTTGTTGTTTTATTTGGAGGAGTTATTGCTTATTCTTTTTTTAGTACATCTATGGGTTTTGAAGAAGATGAAAACAAAAACTATATACCAGATAGATTTGAAAAAATCTTTAACAAAGATCTTGGTAAAAAAAACAAAGATAAATCTAAAAATAATAAATAAACAATAGCATAACATGATAAGCTATTGGGAAAAATCTTTCTTTACTAAATATGATCTTATTGTAATTGGTAGTGGAATATCGGGACTTTTTTCAGCATTATCTTTTAACAAACTTCATCCTAAAGCTAAAATAGCGATTTTAGAGCGCGATATTTTTCCAAACGGTGCTAGTACAAAAAATGCAGGTTTTGCATGTTTTGGGTCTGTTTCTGAATTAATTGAAGATAGTAAAAAAATGTCTGAAGATTCATTAATAAACTTAGTTGAACAAAGAATTAAAGGACTTGAGCTTCTTAAAAAAACAATATCAAATAAGCATCTAGATTTAAAAAATTATGGTGGCTATGAACTTTTCTTTTCAAATAATCAAAAACTTAAATTTGATATCGAAAAGTGTAATGAGTTGTTGTTTTCTGTTTTTAAAAAAAAAATTTATTCATTAAAGAATGAAAAAATAGAAAGCTTTGGTCTTTCAAAAAAGCTAGTTTCTCAGCTAGTTTTTAATCCATTTGAATCTCAGATTAATACAGGATCAACAATTTATCAGCTTCAAAAACTTGCTTGTAAAAATGGTATAAAAATTATTTCAGGAGCAAAAGTTGAAAATTTTAACCTTGATTCTAGAGGTCATCTAATTCATGTTGTTAATAATAAGTCGAAGATAACTTTTAGCTCTAAGTATTTATCAATTTGTTCTAACGCTTTTGCAAGTCAATGGTTTCCAGATTATGATATTCAACCTGGTAGAGGAATGGTAGTAATTACTAAACCAATTAAGAATCTAAATTTGAAGGGTTGCTTTCATTATAATAAGGGATACTATTATTTTAGAAACTTTCAAAACAGAATAATTTTTGGAGGGGGAAGACAATTAGATCTCAAAAATGAAAACACGACAGATTTTGGAATTAATCAGAAAATTAAGCGATCATTAATTCATGACCTTAATTCTATAATACTTCCAAATAAAAAATATGAACTGGATATGGAGTGGTCAGGAATTATGGCTTTTGGTGAGTCCAAGCAGCCAATAATAAAAAAAATTGCTGAAAATGCTGCAATTGGTGTTCGTCTCGGTGGAATGGGAATAGCTCTCGGAAGTTTAGTTGGAAAAAGAGTTTCTGAAATGATTTTAGATAAAGTCTAATATTTTTTCTAAACTAAATGATCTTGAGCCTTTTATAAAAATGTTTTTATGTTTGATTGGATTTTTCTTTATGTGATCTATAAGATCAGAAGTAGAACTAAACTTGTCAGGATTGCTAAAGTTCGCAGAAGTTTTTTTAAAGTTTTCTCCAACGGTAATTATTCTATTGAATGATAAGCTTTTTGCTAAAGTTATAATTTCTTCATGACCTTGTTTATTGTATTTCCCTAATTCTAACATATCTCCTAAAATTAAAATACTTTCACAAGAATATCTGTCATGAAAACATTTAATAGCAATATTCATACTTGATGGATTTGCATTGTATGCATCCAAAACGATATTATATTTTTTAAGTTTAATTAACTGAGATCTATTGTTACTTGACTCATAATTTCTAACTCCTAACTGAATTTTTTCTAATGGAATATTGAAATAATTTCCAATTATTATTGCAGCAGCTATGTTTGGTAAATTATACTCACCATATAGGGTGCTGACGAAATTTAATCCTTTAAAATTTAATTCTAACTTTCTCTTTGAATTTAGATATGATATTTTATAATCGGATTTTTTATTTGGGCCAAATGAAATGAAAGGTTTTTCGATTAATTCTTTAATTTGATTTTTATTTTCAATGTTTACAAAAATTATTCCTTTAGAATTAAATAAATAATTATATAATTCGGATTTACCTCTAATGATTAACTCTTCACTTCCAAAACCTTCAATATGAGCTTTTCCAAAATTTGTAATATAACCATGCGTAGGTTCTGCTATCAAGCATAATTCTTTAATTTCGTTTAAATGATTAGCTCCCATTTCAATTATTAAAAACTCTGCTGAGAGTGGAGTGTTTAATATTGTGAGGGGAACACCTATATGATTATTTAAATTCCCAATTGTAGCATAAGTTTTAAACTCCTTTTTAAAAACAGATTTAATGAGTTCTTTAGTGGTAGTTTTTCCATTACTACCTGTTATTGCTAATACAGGACACTTTAGTTTTTTACGATGTTGATTTGCTAAAAATTTTAATGTATTGTAAGTGTTTTTAACATAAAATAGTTTATCAGATTTTTTAATTAATGAGTAATCATCAATAATAGCAAGACATGCTCCTTGCTTAATAGCTTTTAAAGCATATTCATTTCCATTAAATGAAGGACCTTTTAACGATAAGAAGATTCCACCTTTTAAGGGTTTTCTTGTGTCTGTGTAAAGCCCTGTTGATTTGGAGAACAGTTGGTATAATAATTCGTTATTAATCATAAAAAAAAGGTATCCGGAAGGATACCTTTAATGAATTTAGCGTCCACGCTTGTGACGTGGAGATTTTTTCTTTTGACTTTTAGAACCAACTCGTGACATTGCACATCTAAATCCAATATACTCTGTTGCAATGTATTGAGGTAAATATCGTCTTTGAGCAGGATCTAGCCAATATGCTCTATCTTTCCATGAACCTCCTTTATAAACTCTCACTTCATCGGTAATAAGTGATGTTCGTTTAGATGATTTATCAATTTCTCTTGTAACCTGACCAGTTTCTTCATCAACCGTAACTTTTGCATAAGTTGGTGAATCGTACATGTTAGCTGATTCAGGTCTTGTGCTAACCTCTCCTTCTTCAGGTTGCTCACCGTATTTTCTGGTTGATTCTCTGTCTCCATCTCTAAAATTTCTATTGTCACTTTCTGAAAAATTTTGCCTTAAAAATGTTTCTTCTTCATCAATTGCTACTTGATCCAATTGCCCTGGCAATTTTTTCAATATAACTCTTCCGTTAGGAAGAGTATCATAAACTAATTGATCTGATGGAATTACTTTAGCTTTCCCTTCTTCAGTTATATACTTGTTGTAGACATTACCTCTGTAATAATTAAAATCATTGTATTCATCATCAATAATTGGCCTGTAAACGTCTGAAACCCATTCAGCAACATTACCTGCCATATCATACAGCCCAAAGTCATTTGGAGGATAAGATTTGACTTGAATTGTTATATCTGCCCCATCATCTGACCAACCTGCAATTCCTCCATAATCACCTTTACCAAATTTAAAATTAGCTAATTGATCACCTTCCATTTTCCTGTCTTGTGATCTTGTAAACTCTCCTTGCCAAGGGTATTTTTTCTTGCCTCTGTAATTATTATACTCTCTATCTCCAACCAAAGCAAGAGCTGCGTATTCCCATTCTGTCTCTGTGGGAAGTCTGTAGGATGGAAGCAGCAGTCCTTTACTAACTCCCGCATAAACATTTACTGTTGCAGTATCTTTTTTAGTGGTTCCTCTTTTTCCTGAATTGATTAAAGGAGTTTCTCCACCATCTAAACTATCAATTTTTGATCCGTATGAAGTCTCGGGACGAGTTAAGTAGGCTTGAGTGTTGAAAGTACTATTTGGATCAATATTTTCAAAACGCACATCTTTTTTTACATAAGATTCACGTTCGAGAAGAAATTCATTTACCCTATCTGTTCTCCATTCTGCATATTGTACTGCTTGAACCCAACTCACGCCAACTACAGGGTATTCAGCGTATGCAGGGTGGCGTAAATAATTGGTTGTTAATTCTTCAACATAACCAAGTGCATTTCTCCAAACTAATGTGTCTGGAAGAGCTTGTTTATAAACATCTCTATAGCGTGGCTCACTTTGAGGGAAAACAGTCTCTAGCCAATCTAAGTATTCCATATACATGATATTTGTGACTTCAGTTTCATCTATATAAAAAGACATTACATGTTGTTGAGATGGACTATTATTCCAATCGTGGAGAACATCGTCTTGAACTTGTCCTTTGGTAAAAGTTCCTCCTTCAATAAAAACTAGACCAGGCCCTGTTTCTTGTTCTTCAAAATCGGTATTGTATTGAAAACCTTTATTTTTAGCATTTATTCCCCAACCAGTTCCTCTTGAAACATTATTTTTCCCACATCCAATAACTAGACAAAATATAAATAAAAAAAATAGTAGGCGATATAGGTATTTTGTATTCATGGATAATTTGTCTTTAAAAACTATTAACAAATATAACAATTTTCATACTATCATTAATTTATAAATTTAAGTACTAAAATTATAGTTTATTTTAATAACGATTTTTTTTTTTTTTTAGTATAAAAATCTAACAATTGTATAAGAAAAGTCATTATTTAACGTTTTCATGCTACAATGGGTAATATAAAATCGCTTTTATTTATTTTAATTTTATTTTTTATTCAAAAAATAGATGCTCAGGATAGAATTATAACAACAGGTGTACCTTTTTTAATGATAACTTCTGATGCAAGAGCAGCTGGAATGGGAGATATTGGTGCTGCTACAAGTTCAGATGTTTTTTCTCAACAGTGGAATCCTGCAAAATATACTTTCATAAATGTATCGTCTGGTGTGGGATTAAGTTATACTCCTTATTTAAGCAAACTTGTAAATGATATTTTTTTAGGAAACGTAACCTATTATAAAAAATTAAATGAGAGAAGCTCATGGGCTAGTAGTCTAAAGTATTTTAGTTTAGGTGATGTTCAGTTTAATCAAGTTATTGCTGGTTCAATAATTGACCAAGGGGTTGAGCGTCCAAACGAATTGACACTTGATTTATCTTATTCCCTTAAATTAAGTGAGCGTTTTTCTATGGCAGTTGCAGCAAGATATATAAGATCTGATTTAAAGCTTTCAAGTGACTCTGATAATAATTCTGCAAATTCTTTAGGAATTGATATTGCAGGATATTATCAAAGTAAGTCATTTATATTGAAGGGTTTAAGCTCTATTTTTAGATCTGGATTCAATATTTCTAACATCGGACCAAGATTGAAATATGATGAGGGTGGAAAGCAAAATTTTATCCCAACCAATTTGAGAATTGGTAATGGTCTCGAGGTTTCTTTAGATGACAAAAATGTTATGAGTTTCAATTTAGAATTTAATAAATTGTTAGTTCCTACTCCTATTGCAATTTATGATGAAATGGATAATTTTCTAGGTTATGAGCAACCAGATATTAGCTTCTTAAGAGGCATTATAAGCTCTTTTAACGATGCTCCTGATGGCATTAAAGAAGAACTAAAAGAAATTACCTGGGCATTTGGCTTTGAATATCTTTTTCAGAATACTTTTTCACTCAGAACTGGGTATTTTAACGAAAGCAAAATAAAAGGCTCAAGACGTTATATAACCTTTGGAACAGGATTTAAGATTAATCAAATGGACTTAAATGTTTCGTATTTATTTTCTACATCCAATGTAAGAAGTCCACTTGAAAACACATTGAGGTTTTCACTAGCGTTTAATATTAATGAAAGCATTTAAAAATTCATAAGAATTCAGTATTTTTGTATATAATTAATTAAATATATATCATCAATATTTTATGAAAAAAATTACCAAAGACACATATCTAAATTGGTATCAAAGCATGTTTTTTTGGAGAAAATTTGAAGATAAATTAGCATCTGTCTACATCCAACAAAAAGTAAGGGGTTTTTTACATTTATATAATGGTCAAGAAGCTGTTTTAGCAGGCGCTCTTCATGCTATGGAGTTAGGTAAGGATAGAATGATCACGGCTTATAGAAATCATGTTCAGCCTATAGGCATGGGCGAAGATCCAAAGAAAGTTATGGCTGAATTATTTGGTAAAGTAACAGGAACTTCAAGTGGTTTAGGTGGCTCTATGCATATCTTTTCAAAAGAATTTAAGTTTCACGGTGGTCATGGGATTGTAGGAGGACAAATTCCTCTCGGTGCTGGAATGGCATTTGGTGATAAATTTTTTAAAAGAGATAATGTTACCTTATGTTTTTTAGGCGACGGTGCTGTTAGACAAGGGACTCTTCATGAGACACTTAACTTGGCGACATTATGGAGTCTTCCAGTAGTTTTTATTGTTGAAAATAATGGTTATGCTATGGGTACTTCAGTAGCCAGAACAGCAAGTCATCAAGAAATTTGGAAGCTTGGACTCGGTTATGAAATGCCATGTGAGCCAGTTGATGGCATGAACCCAGTATTAGTTGCAAAGTCAATAGATAAAGCAATTAATCATGCAAGGTCAGGAAAGGGACCTTCTTTTTTAGAAATGAAAACTTATAGATATCGAGGACACTCCATGTCTGATGCTCAACATTATAGAACTAAAGAAGAAGTTGAAGAGTATCGTAAAATTGATCCAATTATTCAGGTTAAAGATATTATCTTAAAAAAGAAGTTTGCTACTCAAGATCAATTAGACAAAATTGATGATCATGTAAAACAACAAGTGCTAGAATGTGAAAAGTTTGCTAATGAGTCTCCTTATCCTGAAAAAAGCTTGATGTATGATGTTGTATATGAGCAAGAGAATTATCCTTTTTTGAAACACAAACTAGATTAAGATGCCAGAAATTATTAACATGCCTCGCTTAAGTGATACTATGGAAGAAGGAACTGTAGCAAAATGGTTTAAGAAAGTAGGTGATTCAATTAAAGAAGGAGATATTTTAGCTGAAATTGAAACAGATAAAGCAACGATGGAGTTTGAAGCTTTTTACGAAGGTGAACTCCTTCATATAGGAGTAAATGAGGGTGAAACTGCTCCTGTCGATAGTCTTTTAGCTATTATTGGGGATAAAAATGAAAATATATCTAATTATGTAGCTAAATCAACCTCAAAAATAGATATCGATAAGCAGCCTATTAATGATAAAGCTAATCCTTTAGATTCTCCTTCAATAGACCAATTCAATGCAGAAGTTATTAATATGCCCAGATTAAGTGATACAATGGAGGAGGGGATTGTTGCATCATGGAATAAAAAAGTCGGTGATGTTGTTAAAGAGGGAGATATTCTTGCTGAAATTGAAACTGATAAAGCAACAATGGATTTTGAATCTTTTTATTCTGGTCATCTTATTTACATAGGAGTTAAAGAAGGAGAGTCAGCACTAGTTGATAGTATTTTAGCAATCATAGGTGATAAAAATACTGATGTAGATCAATTACTTAAATCTTTAGAATCAGACAAGATCATTGATAAAAAAAATGAACTTGAAGCCCCCCTTGAAATTCAAAAAGATATAAATGAAGCTTCAAAAATTGAAGATATAAAAAAAGAAAGTTTTACTCCAACATTAATACCTGCTAATGCTAGAGTTATAGCTTCTCCTTTAGCAAAAAAAATGGCTATCGAAAGAGGAATAACATTATCAACTGTTAGTGGTAGTGGAGATAATGGTAGAATTATTAAAAGAGATATTGAAAACTTCAATTCCAATAATGCTTTATCAAATAAAAATATAACTCCTAGTGGTAAAGAATCTTTAGTTGAATTTGCAAATAGTCAAATGAGAAAAACAATTGCAAAAAGACTCTCTCAATCAAAGTTTTCAGCACCGCACTATTATTTAGGGGTTGAATTTGATATGGATAATTTAATTTCTTTCAGAAGCCAGCATAACCATGTGACTGAGTCAAAAATTTCTTTTAATGATTTAATCATAAAGGCAACAGGTAAAGCTTTAAAAGCACACCCTGAAGTTAATTCAAGATGGTATGATGATAAAATAATTCATCATAACCATGTTCATATTGGGGTAGCTGTAGCAGTTGATGAAGGTCTTGTTGTGCCAGTTGTCAAATTTGCAGATGAAAAAAGCTTATCACAAATAGGGGAATTAGTAAAGGATTTTGCTTCTCGGGCTAAGGAAAAAAAACTAACCCCCACTGAGATGGATGGTAGTACCTTTACAATTTCAAATCTTGGAATGTATGGGATTTCTGAGTTTACATCAATTATAAATCAACCAAATTCAGCAATATTATCTGTTGGTGCAATAATTCAAAAGCCAATTGTAAAGGATGGTAAAATTGTCATTGGAAATACCTTGAAGCTAACTTTAGCTTGTGATCATAGAACAGTTGATGGAGCTACCGGATCATTTTTCCTTAAAACTTTAAGAAATTTTATAGAAAATCCAGTAAGTATTTTATTATAATTTATGCTACATAAGAAAACTATATTAATAACTGGAGCCAGTAATGGTATTGGCTATGAGTTAGTTAAAAAAGCTGTTAAGCATGGACACAAAGTAATTGCCATTTCAAGAAATGTTGGAAGTTTAAAAAACATGATTGGTGTTGAGTCTTTCTCTCTTGACATTACAAAGGATGATTTGATAGAATCTTTTATAAAAAAGCTCTTAAAAAACAAAATTAAATTAGATGTCCTAATTAATAATGCTGGAGCACTTATAAATAAACCATTTGAGAAAACCTCAATTGATATGTTTAAAAATTTATACAATGTTAACGTTTTTGGGGTAGCATCCCTTATTCGCCAATGCTTACCAATAATTGTTAAGTCTGGACATGTTGTAAACATAAGCAGTATTGGAGGAGTTCAAGGAAGTTCAAAATTCTCAGGACTTTCTGCTTATTCAAGTAGTAAAGGTGCCTTGAATATATTAACTGAATTACTAGCTGAAGAGTATAAAAATACTGGTCCTTTTTTCAATGCTCTTGCTCTTGGTGCAGTCCAGACACAAATGCTAGAAAAAGCTTTCCCAGGATATAAATCAAATATTACTGCAGAAAAAATGGCATCTTATATATTAGATTTTTCTTTGTCAGGTCATGAACTTTTTAATGGGAAGATTATTCCTGTATCTCTATCTACTCCATGATGATTAATAATTGTAAAACAATATTTGACTATACTCCTATTAATACCCACTCTGTTTTGGCTAAATATTTAAAGGTGTATCCTGTTAAATTAAAAATTTCAAAAAGAAGATTTTCTAAACATGGTGATTACAAAAAATATATAGATGGATCTGAGCAAATATCAATCAACTCTAACCTAAGTCCCTTTAGATTCCTAATAACACTAATACATGAATTTTCTCATTTATTTGCTTATAAAGTATATGGAGATAATATTAAGCCACATGGAAGAGAATGGAAACAAACATATATAAAGTTAATGATGCCATTTTTGAATTTAAGTATTTTTCCCGAGGAGATTTTACGTGCATTAAAGAAACACTTTATTAACCCTAAGGCCTCCTCAGATTCTGATTTAAATCTAGTGATGGCTTTAAATAACTATGATCTAGACAAAAAGCTTTATGTTTATAATATACCAGAGGGAAATTTTTTTAAAATATATAATGGTAGAATTTTTAAAAAAGGTCCTAAATTAAGAAAACGATATAAATGTGAAGAAAAATTTTCTGGAAAAAAATATCTTTTCAATCCACTTACTGAGGTAGTTATGTAAATCTATTTATTCTTCAAAGCTTTTCGAGCCTTTTTTAAAATTTCTGAAGAATAGACAAAATCAATAAAAGATTTATTTTCAGTTTTGAAAATATCTTGATTAGAACCCTCCCATTCTTTTATTCCATTTTGAAGAAAAATTATATTTTCTCCAATTTCCATTACAGAGTTCATATCATGAGTATTTATTACAGTTGTTATATTGTACTCTTTAGTTATTTCATTAATTAAATTATCAATTAAAATAGAAGTCCTAGGGTCTAATCCTGAGTTAGGTTCATCACAGAACAAAAACTTAGGATTCATAACAATTGCTCTGGCGATTGCAACTCTTTTTTGCATACCTCCAGATAATTCTGAGGGCATTTTATCGTTGGAATTTGTTAAATCAACCCTTTCTATAACTTCATTTGCCCTATCTAAAATTTCATCATCATTTTTGTTTGTAAACATTTTCATTGGAAAAATAATATTTTCCTCAACACTCATTGAATCAAAAAGAGCACTTCCTTGAAATACAATACCCATTTCTTGACGAAGTTTTCTTCTCTCTTTTTCTTTCATATCAGTTAACGAGCTATTATCAAAAAATATTTTTCCTTTTTCAGGAGTATGAAGTCCTAGTAGACATTTTAATAATACAGTTTTACCCGATCCACTTTGTCCTATAATTAGATTAGTTTTTCCTTTTTCAAATTCAGCACTAATATTTTTTAACACAGTTGTTCTTTCAAATAACTTGTATATGTTATTAACTTTTATCATTAGGCCAGTATTAATTGAGTTATTATAAAATTTGCTAATATTATAACAACACTGGTCCAGACAAAAGACACAGTACTCGCTTTTCCAACTTGTAAGGCGCCTCCTTTAAGATAGTACCCGTGGAAAGCTGGAATAGTAGCTAAAAGAAATGAAAATAGAGTTGTTTTGATGAATGCATATTGGATATGAAAAGGTATGAAATCTATCTGGACGCCTTCAATAAAAACTGCACTAGAGCAAAGTCCTCCTGAAACACTCGCAACGTATCCGCCCAAAACACCAAGAAACATTGAAAATGTAATTACAAAAGGATAAAGTAGAAGAGCAATAATTTTAGGGAAAATAAGATAATTATAAGTATTAATACCCATAACTTCTAAAGCATCAATTTGTTCGGTAACTCTCATTGTACCAATACTTGAAGTGATATAAGAACCTACTTTTCCTGCCATAATTATTGACATAAATGTAGGAGCGAATTCTAAAATAATCGATTGTCTAGTAGCATAACCAATCAAATTCCTTGGTATGAGTGGATTAGTTAAATTTAAGGCAGTTTGAATAGCAACAACTCCACCAACAAAAAAAGATATAACACTTACAATTCCTAAAGAGCCAATTATTAAAACTTCAATATCTTTAAAAATTAATGATTTAAGGACATTCCATTTTGTAAATTTCCCAAAAACTTTAAGGAGCATTAAAAAATAACTTCCAATATTTTTTATAATCTTCATGAGTATGTAAAATTACAAAAAAGTGAAAAAGTAAAATTAATATTGATAAGAAACAGCATTAATATTCATTCCTGCTCCAACGCTAGCAAAAAGAATTATATCTCCCTTTTTGATTTCGTGACCATTATATTTTTTCTTAATGACTAAATCTAAAAGAGTTGGAATAGTAGCAGTAGAGCTATTACCAAACTCCTCAATATTCATAGGTAAAATATTTTCAGGAGCTTTCAGATCGTATAGATTGTAAAAACGTTTAATTATAGCATCATCCATTTTTTGATTTGCCTGATGAATAAATATTTTTTTTAAATTTTTTATACTATGTCCTGATTTGTCAAAACACTTTTTCATAGCATCTGGAACTTTACTTAATGCAAATTCATAAACTTTTCTTCCTTGCATTTTAATGAATTTTGTATTGTCAGATTTTAAGTTATTTGATTTGCCATAATAAATATAATCAGCCTCACCATTATTTGAATATGTTACAGTTTCATGACTTAAAATACCATCATCTCCGCTTGAGGCTTCAATAACAACAGCTCCAGCACCATCAGCAAAAATCATTCCATCCCTATCATTAGAGTCAATAACTCTGGATAAAGTTTCTGACCCAATTACTAGACATTTTTTTGCCATTTTTGCTTTGATAAAAGCATGAGCTTGTATTACACCTTCTAACCATCCAGGACAACCAAATAAAATGTCATAAGCAACACAATTCGGATTTTTTATTCCAAGTTTTGATTTTACTCTTGATGCTAATGAGGGCATTGCATCAATTTGACTTGACTCATTCGTAACATCTCCAACGTTGTGTGCTAAAATTATATAATCAATTTTTTCTGCATCAATACAAGAAGTGTTTATAGCTATTTTTGAAGCTTCAAAAGCAATATCAGATGATGTTCTAGAATTTGAAACATATTTTCTTTCTTTTATTCCCGTAATTGATTGAAACTTATCAATTATTTCATCATTCTTTGAAAGAATTGGATTTCCAAAATTATCTAAAAAAGAATGATCCAAAAAACTACTGTTTAGAATTGATTGTTTTGGAATATAGCTTCCCGTTCCAATTATTTTTGAATTCATAATATTATCAATTTTATTAATATTTGAGTTTTAATTAGTTTTCATAAATGAACAAATTGTTATACTCACAATACTTAATTACAACAATTTAATAGAATAATTCATATTAAATTATTGATTAGTAATATCTTGATACTCCAAAACAGAAATACAGCTACAAATTAAATTACGATCCCCAAAAGCTTCATCAACTCTTCTAACTCTTGGCCAAAATTTATTTTCTTTAACAAAATCAAGAGGGAATGCTGCCTTCTTTCGACTGTATTTATATGGCCATAAGTCGTTTGTAAACATTTCTAAGGTGTGAGGGGAATTTTTGAGCATATCTCGGTCTTCAGAATTATCACTTTCAATTTCTAACCTAATAGAAATCATTGCTTGACAAAATTTATCTATTTCTTTTAAATTTTCACTTTCAGTTGGCTCAATCATCATAGTTCCTGCAACAGGAAAAGAAACAGTTGGAGCATGGAATCCATAATCCATTAGTCTTTTGGCTATATCTATAACTTCAATTCCCTTTTTTTTGAAGTCCCTACAATCTATTATTAACTCATGTGCTGCTCTTCCATTTTCTCCTGTATATAAAATATCGAAAGCACCTTCGAGAGATTTTTTAATATAATTAGCATTTAGTATGGCAATTTCAGTAGATTTTTTTAATCCACGTGCACCTAGCATTTTAATGTATGCATATGATATAATACATGCCAAAGCTGAACCCCAAGGAGCACCGGATATTGCTGTTATTCCTTTTTTTCCGCCTGTGTTTATGACTGGATTAGTTGGTAAAAATGGGGCTAAGTGTTTTGCAACACATATTGGTCCTACTCCAGGACCGCCTCCACCATGTGGAATTGCAAATGTTTTATGTAAGTTTAGATGGCATACATCAGCTCCAATTAGCTTAGGACTTGTTAAGCCTACTTGAGCATTCATATTAGCACCATCCATATATACTTGACCACCTGAATCGTGAATAAGTTGGGTGATTTTCTGAATATGACTTTCAAAAACACCATGTGTAGATGGATAAGTAATCATTAATGCTGCTAAATTCTCTTTATGTAATTCAGATTTTTCTTTAATGTCATTTAGGTCAATATTACCCATTTCATCTGTTTTAATTACAACAACCTTCATACCTGCCATAACAGCTGAAGCTGGATTAGTTCCATGGGCTGAAGCTGGAATTAAACAAATATTTCGATGTTTATTGCCTTTTGAAAAATGATAAGCTCTAATAACCATTAAGCCAGCATATTCTCCTTGAGCTCCAGAATTTGGCTGGATTGAAGTGGCATGAAATCCAGTTATTTCATTTAATTGAGATATTAAAGCTTTTAATATTTCATGAAAACCTTCAGCTTGATTTGTTGGAACAAAAGGATGTATATTATTCCAATTAGGAGAACTTAGCGGAAGCATTTCAGCCGCAGCATTTAGCTTCATTGTGCATGATCCAAGTGAAATCATTGAATGATTCAAAGCTAAATCTTTGAGTTCTAAACTTTTGATATATCTCATCATAGATGTCTCTGAATGATAGGAATTAAAAACAGGATGAGTTAAAATTTTATTTAACCTTCTCATAGATTTAGGTATTTTATCTAATTTAACTTCATCTCCAATTTGTTGACTAGGATATGATGATTTAGCAAAATTTTTAAAAATTTCAAATAACTCATTTAAATTATTTTGATCAGTAGTTTCATTCAATGAAATTGAAACGGTGTTTTTATCTATATAATTTAAATTAACTTCTGAGTTTTCAGCAATTTTTTTAAGCTCTGTTGAATTTATATTTATTTTGAGCGTGTCAAAATAAAACTTATTCAATTGATTTAAACCAATACTTTTTAGCTTTTTTTCTAATAGTTTTGTGTTTTCATGAATTTTAGATGAAATGTATTTTAGACCCTTAGGTCCATGATAAACAGCATACATTCCAGCCATAACAGCAAGAAGTACTTGTGCAGTACATATATTTGAAGTAGCTCGATCTCTTTTTATATGTTGTTCTCTGGTCTGTAAAGCCATTCTTAACGCAGAATTACCATCAGTGTCTTTAGTTTGACCAATTATTCTTCCAGGGATATTACGCTTATATATATTTTTTGTTGCAAAAAAAGCTGCATGTGGTCCTCCGTAACCCAATGGAATCCCAAAACGTTGACTAGTTCCAACTACAACATCTACATCATATTTTCCAGGACCTTCGAGTAAAATTAAACTGAGAATATCTGCAGCAACAATACATTTAATATCATTAACTTTTAATTTTTTTGTTATTTCGGGGAGATTGACTATTTCACCATGTTTTCCTGGACACTGAATTAAGGCTCCAAAAAATTTATCGGTAAAATCAAATTTTTCAGGATTTCCCACAATTAATTCTATTCCAAGAGGAATTGCTCTCGTACTCAGAACAGATAGTGTTTGAGGTAAAACTTGCTCATGAACAAAAAATTTATTTGAACCTACTTTTTTTATTTTTGAACTTAAAAAACTATGTAACATTGTCATCCCCTCTGCTGCAGATGTACTCTCATCTAGTAATGAAGCATTAGCTAAATCCATGCCTGTAAGATCACAAATCACAGTTTGAAAATTAAACAAAGCCTCTAATCTTCCTTGAGCAATCTCTGCCTGATATGGAGTGTATGCTGTATACCAGCCAGGATTTTCGAGTATATTTCTTTGAATCACAGCAGGAGTTATAGTGGGACTGTATCCTAGTCCAATATAAGTTTTAAAAATTTTATTTTTTTCTCCGATCACTTTTATGTGATTTAAAAAAGTGTTTTCACTTATTCCTTCAGGAAGATTTAATGGTTTTTTTAGTTGAATACTATCAGGAATAGTTTCATCAATTAATTGGTCTATGTTTTTTAGACCAAGTGATTTAAGCATAAAATTTATTTCTTTTGGTCTGGGTCCAATGTGTCTTGATTCAAATAAGTCAGTATTCATTAATTTTTTTTTCAAAAATACTTCAAAATTTCATTATTTATTTTATAAAATAATCTCTATTTTATTTTTTTTTCAACTAAATATTTAAGTAATAAATCCTTTATTTAGTTTTGATATATGAAAATAATAAAATCTATTTTTGAATACTATTTACATAGCAGTATTCATGTTTCAATTGCAGTTTGGTCTTTATATAAAATTTCATTTATATATTTTAATTCCCCATATATTCAATATTTAGATTGTCTAGTAATTACATCCTCGATAGTTGGTTATAATAAAATAAAATTTGGTTCAATTTTTTTAAAAAATAAAAAGTTAGTATCAAATGAAATAAAAGTAACTTCGGTACTAGCATTTTTAATTGGTTTTTGGTGCTTTATTAAAATTGATTTGTTAATAAAAATTATTTTTTTATTGAGTTTTATCGTTGTTCTTATTTATTCGATTCCTAATCCTTTTTCTAAAAAAAATATGAGAAATACAAATGGAATTAAGATTTTCTTAGTTGCCTTTTCGTGGACTTTAGTTACTTATTTTTCTTTATTAAATGAAATGAAAGATGAAAATTTTATACAATATTTTATTATGGGTTTACAACGTTTTATATTCGTTCTTGTTGCAACTATTCCATTTGAAATTCGAGATATTAATTTGGATGAGAACGAGTTAAGAACCATACCTCAAAAGTTTGGAATATTTAAAAGTAAGATTATTGGGGTCTCACTTTTAATCATTAATAGTTTGTTTTTTTTTAAGATAGAAAATATTAATATATACTACATAATTTTAGAGCTTTTTATTTATTCAACTCTAGCTTATGCTTTAGTTAATGTAACAAAATATAAAACATTAAATTACACTCGGTTTTGGGTCGAAGGAATTCCAATTTTTTGGGTATTTAATTTATTTCTATTAAGCCAGCTCTTCTAAATAAGGACATGATATCTGGTTCTTTACCTCTGAAATCTTTATAGAGCTTCATCGGATGCTCAGTCCCCCCTTTGGAAAGAATAGTTTTTTCAAATTTTTTTGCTGTCTTTCTATTGAAAATCCCATTTTCTAGAAACACTTCAAATGCATCGGCATCAAGAACTTCTGCCCACTTATAACTATAATACCCAGCTGAATAACCACCTTGAAAAATATGAGAAAAAGAACAGCTTAAACAATGATTTTTAGATGGTTTAATAAATTGAAACTTTCTTAATATTTGGTCTTCATGCTCTTTGATATTTTTTATTTTATTTATATTTTTTGTGTGAAAACTTAAATCTAGTGATGCATAGCCAAGTTGCTTTACAGTTTGAATGCCTTGTTGAAATCGTGCAATTTTTTTGATTTTCTTAATTAAGCTTTTTGGAATTTGGTTATCAGTTTTATAATGTCTTGCAAAAATATTTAAAGCTTCTTCTTCATAACACCAATTTTCCATTATTTGACTTGGTAATTCAACAAAATCCCATAAAACATTTGTGCCACTTAAATTTTCATACTTGGTGTTTGATAAAATTCCATGAAGAGCATGACCAAACTCGTGAAAAAGAGTTTTTAGTTCTTGAAAATTAATTAGAGATTTATTAGACTTGTCAGGAGAAGGAAAATTACAGACTACAGAAATATGTGGTCTTTGATTTTCTTTTTGACCCAGATAGCTAGTCATCCAGGCACCTTCTCTTTTTCCTTTTCTGGGATATAAATCTAAGTATAGTAATGATTTAAAATTAGTATTTTCATCATAAATCTCGTAGACAATTACTGATTCGGCATATCTATCAATCTCATTATTTAAGATAAAAGACAAACCGTAAAGCTTGTTAATTATTTTAAAAAGTCCTGTTAAAACTTTATCTAAAGAAAAATATTTTTTTAGCTCAAGTTCATCAATTTTTAGAAGTGATTTTTTGTATTTTTCAGTTACATATGCAATATCCCATTTCTCAAGATGATTAATTCCTAAATTTTTCTTTGAAAAAAAAGCTAGCTTTTCCCATTCTTTTTTTGCAAAAGGAAATGATTTTTCATACAAATTATTAATAAAATTAATTGTGTTTTTTTCAGAAAGAGACATTCTCTCCTCTAAAACAAAATCAGCATGAGATTTGTATCCTAGAAGTTTTGATCTCTCCTTTCTGAGTGATACTATATTTTTAATTATTGCAACAGTATTATTATTATTATTATTAAAACCTCTCATGCTGTAAGCGTCAAAAATTTTTTTTCTTAAACTTCTAATTTCTGAATATGTTATAAATGGGATGTAGCTAGGTGCATCCAATGTAAATACCCATCCGCTTAATTTTTTTCTTAAAGCAACTTGCTTAGCATAACTCAATGATGAACTGGGAAGACCCTTTAAGTTTTTTAATTCCTGAATATGAAGAAAATAAGTGTTAGTGTCCTTTAAAATTTTTTTTCCAAAATCAAGAGATTTAAGAGCTAAAGTTTCATCAAGTTCTCTAAGTTTTTGCTTTTCATCAAAAGACAACAATGCCCCATTTCTACAAAATGATTTATATTCTTTTTCCAATAAGGTTAATTCCTCTCGTGAAAGTTTAGATTTATCAGAATTGAAAAAAATATATTTAATTCTTTCAAAAAGCTTTTCATTTTGAAGAATGTCATTTTTATAATTACTTAATTTGGAGGCAATTTTTTGAGTTATATTTTGTAATTCTGATGTTGTTTCTGTACTATTTAAATTAAAAAGTAAGCTTGTGTTTCTCGCCAGTAAACTGTTTGAATTTTGGAGTTTAACAATAGTATTTTCAAAAGTAGGATTTTGGTCTTGTTCAGAAATGAAATTTATTAGCTTAAGAGAATCATTAATGTTTTTTGGAATAGCTTCAAGGAAATGTTTTGGAAGTATTTTTGAAAAAGGAGCAGATTTAAAAGGAGTTTTAAATTCAGAAAGAAGTGGATTTTTCAATCTATTTTTAATTTATATTTTTAGAACTATCAATTACTTTTTGAGAAAGTTCGTCTTTATATTCTATTATCTTTTTCTGAATTTTAATTGAATATACACCAATAATTTGAGCTGCTAATATTCCTGCATTTTTTGCTCCATTTAAGGCAACTGTTGCAACTGGAACCCCTCCAGGCATTTGGAGTATAGAAAGAACTGAGTCCCAACCGTCAATAGAATTACTAGATTTTATTGGCACACCAATTACTGGAAGAGGACTAAGAGAGGCAATCATTCCAGGTAAGTGAGCAGCACCTCCTGCTCCTGCAATTATAACTTTCAACCCTCTTTTATGAGCATTTTTTCCATAATCCATTAATTTTGAAGGTGTACGATGAGCAGAAACTATGTCAACTTCAGTTTTAATATTAAAATTTTTTAAAATTTCAATTGCTTCTTTCATTATTGGTAGATCAGATTTACTACCCATTATAATTCCTACTTGTTCCATTTTATTTAGAGATTACTTCAATTATTGACTTAACTTCTTCAGCAATTTTTCTAGCTTCATTTAGACTTTTATTAACTATTGTAACGTGACCCATCTTTCTGAATGGACGAGTTTCTTTTTTACCATAAATATGAGGAGTAACTCCATCTATTGCAAGAATTTGATCAATATTTTTATAATTAACAGGTCCAAAATTATCTTTTTTTCCTACAAGATTAACCATTACTGCCGGAATTTTACTCTTACTTTCACCTAATGGCAGATTCAATATTGATCTAATATGTTGTTCAAATTGATTTGTAAATGACGATTCAATTGTTAAATGTCCTGAATTGTGTGGTCTAGGTGCCACTTCATTAATTAAAACTTCTCCTGTTTCAGTAATAAATAACTCAATTGCTAACAAACCAATGTGTTTAAGTTTTTTTGACACTTCCAATGCTAATGCTTCAGCTTTAATTTTAATTTTATTAGTTATTCTCGCTGGACAAATTACATATTCAACCTGATTAGCTGACGGATGAAATTCCATTTCAACTATGGGATATTGTTTTATTTCTCCTTCTTCGCGTCTTGCAACAATAATAGCAATTTCAGCTTTAAAAGGAATAAAATCTTCAATAATGCAGTGACAATCAATTAAAGTTTCCAAATCTTTATTTTTCCTAACAATAGAAACTCCAAAACCATCATATCCCATTTTAGAGGCTTTCCAGACAAAGGGGAATGATAAATTTCCTTTTACAATTTCATTTTTTAATGATTCTAAATTTGAAAATTTTTTATAATTTGATGTTGGTAAATTATTTTTTTTATAAAAATCTTTCTGATAAGATTTATTCTGAATAACTTCAATTACTTCTGGTTGGGGATATATTTTAGTTCCATCTTTTTTCAAATCATGTAAAGCTTCGACATTTACATTTTCTATTTCTATTGTTAGTATATCAACTTTTTTCCCAAAATCAATTACTGTTTCATAATCCATTAAATCACCTTGAAAAAAAAAATCACATGATTTTTTCGCTGGGGCTTGATTGCTTGGGTCTAAAACGTATGTTTTGATGTCCCATTTTTGAGTGTTATAAAGAAGCATTTTTCCTAATTGGCCACCACCTAAAATTCCAAGTTTTTTATTTGTAGAGAAAAAATTCATTTAATTTTTATTCAAAAATACGTATAACTTTTGATGATTCGAAAAATGCTGAACAAATTGGGTATATTTGAAATATTTTTTGGATTATGATTAATGTAATATTATTTGGAAAACCTGGAGCAGGTAAAGGAACTCAAGCAGATTTCTTGAAAAAAAAATTTAATCTAATTCATATTTCTACAGGAGATTTATTTCGGAATAATATTAAAAATAAAACTCAACTTGGACTCTTAGCAAAATCATTCATGGATAAAGGAGACTTGGTTCCAGATGAGGTTACTGTTGAGATGTTAAAAGATGAAGTCAATAAAAATAATGATGTCAGAGGTTTTATTTTTGATGGTTTCCCCAGAACAATATCTCAAGCTCAGGCACTGGATAATTTTTTAAAGTCAATGAACATGACAATCAATGCAACAATATCTTTAGAGGCTGATGATGATGTTTTAGAGAAAAGATTGATTAAAAGAGGAATGTTGAGTGGCAGGTCAGATGATCAAGATATTTCTAAAATCCGTAACAGATTTAAAGAATATAATTTAAAGACTTCCCCATTAAAAAAATATTATGATGATTATGGAAAGCTTTATACAATTAGTGGTATTGGATCAATAAAAGAAATAAAAAATAAATTAATTAATTTGATAAAAAAGATTAATTAAAATGACAGAAGGAAATTTTGTCGATTATGTAAAACTCCATATAAATTCTGGTAATGGCGGTAAAGGATCAATTCATTTACATAGAGAAAAATTTATTACTAAGGGTGGGCCCGATGGTGGAGATGGAGGTAGAGGAGGTCATATTATAATTAAAGGAAATTCTAATCTATGGACCTTATACAATTTTAAGTTTAAAAGACATTTTTCAGCAGGTCACGGAGAAAATGGAAGTAAAAACAGAAGCTCAGGAGCCCAAGGAGATGATGTTTTTATAGAGGTTCCAATTGGCACAGTTATTAAAAACTCAAAAACTAATCAGATTCTTTATGAAATTACAGATGATAACAAGGAGTTCATATTATTAGAGGGCGGTTTGGGTGGTTTGGGTAATTGGCATTTTAAATCATCTACTCGCCAAACTCCAAGGTATGCTCAGCCAGGACAAAAAGGAAGAGAATTAGATGTAACTTTGGAGTTAAAGATTTTGGCCGATGTTGGATTGGTTGGATTTCCTAACGCAGGTAAGTCCACACTATTAGCTTCTTTAACAGGAGCAAAACCTAAAATTGCTAATTATGAATTTACAACCCTCAAGCCTAATTTAGGAATAGTTCCTTATCGTAATTTTAAATCTTTTGTATTAGCCGATATTCCCGGCATAATAGAGGGTGCTAGTAAGGGTAAAGGATTAGGGCATTATTTTTTGAGACATATTGAAAGAAATTCAATATTACTATTTATGATTCCCTGTGATTCAAAAAATATCAAAAAGGATTTTAATATTCTAATGTCCGAATTAAAAGAATATAATTCTGAATTATTAGATAAAGATTTTGCAATTGCCATTACAAAATGTGATTTGTTGGATAATGATCTTATTGAGGAATATAGAATTGAAATGAAAAATAATTTTGAAAAAATACCCTACTTTCTTATTTCTTCCGTCTCCAAATATGGTATTAATAGATTAAAAGATGGTCTTTGGAATCTTCTTAATTAATTATTAATAATATTACTTATGAATAAGTAATATAGGCATATGAAAACTATTCATTTTATATCTTTAGCTAAATAATAAATTTACTTTCATTATGCTTTTGGTATTTACTCCAAAATTAACTTCAAGAATTCGGTATATTTTCAACCATATTTTTTGTAGGATGCTTAATTTGAAAGTTGAATTCACTAATTCGATTGAGGATTTTGTTGCTTATAATGGCCCAAAACTTAGTTATTCAAATGAGCCATTGGGTAAAGAGCTATTCTTTTGCTCTTGTCCATTTTTGATTGATCAAGGAATACATAATATTTCCGTAGATGTTTTGATTAAAAAAAAATATCCTATAATATTTCCTGTTAATCACAAATCTGCAATGGAGTTAGATGTTTTTGCTGCGAGTTTTTATTTAATTAGTCGTTATGAAGAATATTTACCTCACTTAAAAGATTCTAAAGGTCGATTTCAATTACTAGAGAGTATTGCATTTAAAAATAATTTTTTGGACAAACCACTTATTGATATTTGGGTTAATGATCTTAAACTTATCATAAACAGCAAGTTTAAAAACTTAATCAAAGAATTATCTATGCCCAAAAAAATTATTCCAATACTAGAAGTTTCTGATCCTTATTTGTTTCGTCAGAAATCATTTGTTTCAACTTTGTTACAGTCTTTTAAGTTAATTTGGAATCTTAAATTTAAAACTCTACTACATCAATTCTACGTATTAATTAGAATTTCCAAAGATCCCTACATGGAGTATGATCTTTTGATTAAAACATTTAATAAGCATAAAATCAATCTTTTAAGTTTTTTTAGATTTACACAACATTCTTCTGATCTTGGTGCAATTTCTATATTTAATTATTCTTACAGATTGCTTATTAAAAATATTTCTGATCAAATTCAGTTAAGTCTGTTGGTTTCATTTTTTGGTCAAAAAAATCAAAAGGTTTTAAAAAGTGAGATGTTAAACTTGACAAAGTTAACAAATAGAAGCACAAAAAAAGTAAGATTAAATTATGGTATTTTGTCTTTATCTGAAGTTTATCCAAATTTAGTCCAGAATGAAGTAAAAGAAGATTATAGTATGGGATATGCTGATCATATTGGTTATAGAGCTAGCACTTCTGTTCCATTTTATTTTTATGATTTAATGAATGAAGTGCAAACACCATTAAAAATATATCCAGTAATTATTACCGAAAATGGTTTAAGAAAATTTTCAAGCAAAAAAGCTTTTTTGGAAATGAAAAAATATTATAAAAGGTCTCCTCTGAGTAGTTCTGTTTTTAGCTTCGCATTTTCTCCTAGAATTTTATCAAAATCTCCTGATAATTTACCGTGGCGTTCTTCTTTTTTAGAATATATTAGTGAATATGAAACTTAAAAATAAAGTAAATACAATTTTTTTTGATGTCGATCATACCTTGTGGGATTTTGAAAAAAATTCGGCTTTTACTTTAAATAAAATATTAGATCAATATAACTTTCCATTTTCAAAAAAAGAATTTTTGGACATTTACATTCCAATTAATAAAAAATATTGGGATGATTACAGTAAAAATAAGATTTCTAAAGAAAACCTTAAAATTGGACGTTTGAAAAAAACTTTTACTGAGCTAAGATTTAAATATTCTGAAAAACTTATAATAGAAATTTCAGATTTGTATATAAAAAACCTACCTAAACAAACTTTTTTATTCAATGGAGTTTCTGATATACTTAAATACCTTAAACCCAAATATAATTTACATATTATTACAAATGGATTTGAATATGTTCAACAAAAAAAAATGGAGTTATCGGGGATACGCCATTTTTTTGATAAGATTATTAATTCCGAAAATGCAGGAGCAAAGAAACCCTCAAATAAAATTTTTAATTATGCTCTAACATTGACTAATCAAAATCCCAAAAATTGTTTAATGATTGGAGATAATTTTGAAGCTGATATTATGGGAGCAATTAACATAGGAATGAATGCAATACATTTCAACTCAACTGGAGAGCCTTATCATAATAAATGTCAAATGATATATTGTATTAATGATTTAAAACAAATTTTATAAATAAAAATATGAATATAACTAATTCTCAAAAAATTGTAGATAAATGGATTTCTAAATATGGAGTCAGATATTTCAATGTTCTTACTAACATGGCCCAATTAACAGAGGAAGTTGGTGAAGTTGCAAGAATAATTTCAAGAAGATACGGAGAGCAAAGTGAAAAAGATGAAGATAAAATTAAAGACTTAGGAGAAGAGTTGGCTGATGTTATTTTTGTTGTGATTTGTATTGCAAATCAGACTGGAATTGATTTGCAGAGCGCATTCGACAGTAAACTTAAAGAAAAGTCAAAAAGAGATAAAATGCGTCATCATCAAAATAAAAAATTAAAATGAATATTCATTTATTTAATAATACTAATAAAGTTTCAGGAAAAATAAATATTACTGGATCTAAAAGTGAGTCAAACAGACTGCTAATTCTTCAAGCATTGTATTCAAACATTAAATTAAAAAATATTTCAAACTCTGATGACACAAAAACCTTAAAAAAGGCATTATTATCATCTAATAGTTTGATAAATATAAATCATGCTGGAACGGCTATGAGATTTTTAACTGCTTATTTTACAATTAAATTAAAAAAAGAAATAGTATTAACTGGGTCAAAAAGAATGACTGAACGTCCAATTAAGATTTTAGTTGATGCATTATTGAAATTGGGTGCAGAAATCAGCTATGAGGGTGATTTGGGGTTTCCCCCTATAAAAATTAAAAATACCATTTCTTCAAATAACTTTATAGAATTATCTTCTTCTACAAGTAGTCAATACATATCATCTTTAATGTTGATTGCACCAAAAATGTCTGACGGACTAACTATTCAAATGTCTGGAATAATTACTTCATTACCGTATATTAAAATGACTGTTTCAATATTAAAAGAATTAGGAATTGATGTAAAATTTCATGATAACAAAATTATTATTAGAAATCAAGAAAGTATTGATTCTAAAACAATTAATATTGAGTCTGATTGGAGCTCGTCATCCTATTTTTTTAGCATTGTAGCTTTGTCAGAAGATTCAGTTATAAGTTTAAGCAGTTTTAATAAAAATTCATTACAAGGTGATTCCTGTTTGATGAATATATATGAAAAGCTAGGAGTTTCCTCTCATTTTGAAGGTCATACTCTAGTATTAAAAAAAATTAAAAATTTTGACATTCCAGATAACATAACGATTAACTTAATTGACTCTCCAGATATAGCACAGACAATTGCTGTAACTTGTTTTGGTTTAGGCATAAGTTGTGATTTGACAGGTCTTCATACATTAAAAATAAAAGAAACAGATCGGTTAAAAGCACTAAAAAATGAATTAACAAAGCTTGGTGCCAAAGTTTCAGCAACAAATGAAAGTATTCATATTAAGCCTTCTAGTCAAATTTTAAATAATATCAAAATATGTACCTATCAAGATCATAGAATGGCTATGGCTTTTGCTCCTTTAGCTATTAAAACAGCTTTGATAATTGAAGATTCAAGTGTTGTAAGCAAATCATATCCTGGCTTTTGGAGTGACTTACAATCAATTGGTTTTCAGTATATTATAAAATAATTTAATTAAATTGATTCAATCTCTTGACTTACCCTATATTAGAATAGTATATTTGCTCCTTAAAAAAACAAATGAAACTTTCTGATTTTAATTTTGAACTTCCACAATCTTTATTAGCTCAGCACCCGACAGAAGACAGAGATGAATCAAGACTATTAGTTCTAGATAGAAGTAGTGGTGAAGTTAAACACTTATATTTTAAGGATATTATAAATTATTTTGATGAAGATGATGTTCTTGTTCTTAATAATACAAAGGTTTTTCCTGCCAGACTATATGGAAATAAAGAAAAAACTGGAGCTAGAATAGAGGTTTTTTTATTGAGAGAACTTAATAAAGAACAACGTCTTTGGGATGTTTTAGTTGATCCAGCAAGAAAAATTAGAATTGGAAATAAACTATATTTTGGTGATGATGAGTCCCTTGTTGCTGAAGTTATTGATAATACAACTTCACGCGGGAGAACTTTAAGATTTTTATTTGATGGACCTTATGAAGAGTTTAGGAAAAAGTTACATGAACTTGGCCAAACTCCACTTCCAAAATATATTGACAGGCCAGTAGATAAAAATGATAAGGAAAGATATCAAACTATTTATGCAAAACACGAGGGTGCAGTTGCAGCTCCTACCGCAGGACTTCATTTTTCCAAAAACCTTTTAAAACGACTCGAAATTAAGGGCGTAAATATTGCTGAGCTAACTCTCCATGTTGGTTTGGGAACATTTAATCCAGTTGAGGTTGAGGATCTTTCAAAACACAAAATGGACTCTGAGGAACTAATTATAGATGATCATGCTGTTGGTATAGTGAATGCTGCTTTAAGAAAAAAAAATCGTATTTGTGCTGTAGGAACAACAGTTATGAGAGGCTTAGAAAGTTCAGTTTCTTCTATTAACACTTTAAAACCCTATGAGGGATGGACTCACAAATTTATTTTTCCTCCTCATAAATTTTCTATTGCAAACAGTATGATTACAAATTTTCATACATCAAAATCAACTCTATTGATGATGGTTTCAGCTTTTGCAGAGCATGATATGGTTATGAATGCATACAACGAAGCCATAAAGGAAAAATATAGATTTTATTCCTATGGTGATGCAATGCTGATCATTTAAAGAAATAATGAAAAATCCGATAAAAAAGGACATCAGATCTTTGTCTTTAGAGCAATTAGAGTCTTTTTTTGATAGTATTGGCGAACAAAGTTTCAGAGCTAAGCAACTTTACAATTGGCTTTGGAAAAAAAGTAAGTTTTCATTTTTGGAAATGACAAATTTACCTCTTAAAACTAGACTAATACTGAAAAAAAATTTTGTTATAAATAAAATTTCAGTTGATTTTCAACAAAAAAGCATAGATGGAACAATAAAAAATTCTATAAAACTTCACGATGGATATGTTGTTGAGTCGGTTTTGATTCCAACACAAAAAAGAACCACAGCATGTGTTTCATCTCAAGTAGGGTGCAGTTTGGATTGTGGTTTTTGTGCAACATCTCTTTTAAAAAGAATGAGAAACCTTAATCCTGATGAAATCTTTGATCAAGTTGTTGCTTTAAATAAACAAAGTCTAGCATATTATAAATCACCACTGACTAACATTGTTTTTATGGGGATGGGAGAGCCATTAATGAATTATAAAAATGTAAACTTGGCAATAAAAAAAATTATTGAACCACAAGGTCTGGGTATGTCACCCAAAAGAATAATTCTGTCAACTTCTGGAATTCCAAAAATGATTAAAAAATTAGCAGATGATGAAGTTAAATTTGGATTAGCCATCTCTTTGCATAGTGCTAATCAATCAATAAGGGAACAAATTATGCCTTTCACAAAAAAATTTCCGATTGATGAATTATTAAATTCACTACAATATTGGTATAAAAAAACAAAAAATCCAGTTACGTTTGAGTATGTTGTCTGGGAGGGAATTAATGATAAAAGCGAAGACATTAATTCATTAATAGATTTTTGCAGAAAAATACCTTCAAAAGTTAACCTAATTGAATATAATTCAATTGGTAATTTAGATTTTATTCAAGCATCTAAATCTAAGGTAATTAATTACAAGAAGGCTTTAGAAAAGGCAAATATAATAGTAACAGTAAGAAGTTCAAGAGGAGAAGATATCGATGCAGCCTGTGGTCAGCTTGCAAATAAAATCAATGAATCTCTATAAATCAATAAAAATCCTATTTCAAAGATTATATTTGACATATGAAAATTATCGAGCAAATTAAATTACCAATTTATAATGAAATGGAATTGTTTGAAAGTAAATTTTCAGACTCTATGGCATCTAGAGTTTCACTTTTAAATCGCATAACTCATTTTATTGTTAAAAGGAAAGGAAAGCAAATGAGACCAATGTTTGTTTTTCTTTGTGCAAAACTTTTATCAAAGCAAAATAAAGTGAATTCAAAAACTTACAGAGGTGCAGCTATTATTGAGTTGATTCATACTGCCACCTTGGTTCATGATGATATTGTAGATGATAGTAGTCAAAGAAGAGGTTTTTTTTCAATAAATACTTTATGGAAAAATAAAATTGCGGTTTTGGTTGGAGATTATCTTCTTTCTAAGGGGTTATTGCTCTCTATTGATAATGAAGATTTTGATCTTTTAAAAATAATATCTGTAGCTGTTCGTGATATGAGTCAGGGTGAGCTTTTACAAATTGAAAAATCAAGAAAATTTGATATTACAGAGGATATTTATTATGAGATCATAAAGCAAAAAACAGCATCATTATTAGCTGCATGTTGCGCTCTTGGAGCAAAGTCTGTAGATGATAGTAAAGCTAAGGTTAATTGTTTTCATGAGTTTGGTGAGCATATAGGCATGGCTTTTCAAATTAAAGATGATCTTTTTGACTATGGTGAAACTAAAATTGGTAAGCCCACAGGAATAGATATTAAAGAAAAAAAAATAACACTTCCTCTTATTTTTGCGATCAATAATTGTGATGTTAAAGAGCGTAGATGGTTAATTGACTCAGTAAAAAGAAAGCATATTGAAAGAAAAACAATTAAAAAAATTATTGATAAAGTTCATGAGTTAGGCGGGGTAAGATATGCTAATAAAATGATGCATTCATATAAAAAGAAGGCTTTAGATATTTTATACAGTTTTCCTAAAAACCAGTATAGAGATGCATTAGAATTGATGGCTAATTATGTTGTTGAAAGAAAAGTATAAATGCCTTACTTTTTATACATTTATAAAAATTGATTTTTGTGATAAATAAAACAACTATTGATCTTGTTTATGAAGCCTCAAGAGTAGAGGAGGTAATTGGTGATTTTATTGTTTTAAAGAAATCAGGTGCTAATTTTAAGGGATTGAGCCCCTTCTCAAAAGAAAAAACACCAAGTTTCATGGTGTCTCCAGTCAAACAGATTTGGAAAGATTTTAGTAGTGGTAAAGGAGGAAATGTTGTTGCTTTTTTGATGGAGCATGAACATTATACATATCCTGAGGCAATACGTTACTTAGCAAAAAAATATAATATAGAAGTTGAAGAAACTCAGCAAACTGCAGAACAAAAGTTATTAAATGATGATCGAGAAAGTATGTATCTTGTTTCAAGCTTTGCATCAAGTTTTTTTAAAAATGAATTATGGGAAACAAAAGAAGGTAAGTCTATTGGGTATTCATATTTTAAAGAAAGAGGTTTCTCTGATGAAACTATTAATTTTTTTAAGCTTGGATACTCACCAGAAAAATCAAACTCATTTTCAAAAGCGGCTTTAAAAAATAGCTATAAACTTGATTTTATGACCAAAACAGGGTTAGTTATTCTCAATAATGATTCTAGAGAAAACCCTATTGATCGTTTTAGAGGAAGGGTTATTTTTCCCATAAGAAGTATGTCAGGAAGGGTTCAGGGTTTTGGGGGAAGATCTTTATCAACTTATAAGAAAACAGCAAAATATATTAACTCCCCTGAAAGCGATATATATCATAAAAGTAAAGTTCTTTATGGATTATATGAGGCAAAACAATCAATTGCAAAAGAAGACTTATGCTTTTTAGTTGAAGGCTATACAGATGTAATACAAATGCATCAATCTGGAATTAAGAATATAGTTTCTTCATCTGGAACAGCTTTAACTTCAGATCAAATCAGGCTGATTAAAAGGTTAACATCCAATATCGTTGTATTATTTGATTCTGATCCTGCTGGAATTAGAGCAGCACTTAGAGGGATTGATTTAATTCTAGAGCAAGGGATCAACGTAAAAGTTTGTACTTTTCCCAGTGGTGAGGATCCAGATAGTTTTGCTAAAAAAACCTCATTGTCCTCTTTAAAACAATTTCTTGATGAAAACTCAAAGGATTTCATTCAATTTAAGTCAAAACTATTACTCGAAGATTCAAACAATGACCCGATAAAAAAAACTACTATAGTCAGAGACATTATTGAAAGTATATCAAAAATCCCTGATCCTATTAAACAAGAATTTTATTTAAAAAGCTGTTCCGAAACTATGGGAATTAGTGAAGAAGTTTTATTCAGCTCCTTTGCTCAATATTCAAATAATAAATCTAGAAATAAATCAAAAATTAAACTCACTTCTAGTAAAGTCTTAGTCAATAAAACTGATAAATCCAATAAAAATAATGATTCATATAATTTAGAAAAACAAATTATATCTATTCTACTTCAGTATGGGCATCTGGATGCTGAATATGAGGATTTAGTTATTAAAACAGATGAAAATGGTGATATTTTAGAAAAATTCGAAAAAATTAAATCAAAAGTTTATGAAAAAATTTTTTTAGACCTTCAGGAGGATGAAATTGAGTTTGCCAACCCTGTTTTTAGAGAATTATTCAATAAGTTAATATCTGCATATCAAATTAATTCAGATTCTGCGATCAATAAATTAATTTTTTCTGAAAATAAAGAATTAAGTTCTATGGTTGCAGATTTAATTATGGAGACAGAAAAATATTTTTTACATTCTTGGGAAACAAAAAATATTTTTGTAAAAAGTAAGACTCATGAAATTGGTCAATTAGTTAGTGAAACGATTTTAGCACTCAGAAAAAACTTAATTAATGAAAAAATCAATGGACTTAAGAAAAATTTAATTATTGAGAGTTCAAATAATAAAAAATTGTTAGAGGATATAATTAATTACAATATGTTAAAGAAGATTGTTTCGAATAAACTTAACAGAGTTTTATAAATAATTTTTAGGGATTATACAGACTGGGATCGGAAGCATTTTATGTTTGTTTTGACTTTGAAGCTTTTCGAATAAATTTTTCAACTTTATTTCTTTTTCTGTTAAGCTTTTTTCATCTTTTTTCGTCTCAACTAAATTCATGGCTATTTCAAGATCAGAATAATTTGCCCCCATTTGTTGTTCATCTGTTCGGCCATCATCCCAAAGCCCGTCAGTAGGTTTTGCAGTTAAAATATTATTTGAAATTTTCAAGTGTGATGATAAAGAAAATACTTCAGATTTTAAAAGATCAGCTATTGGACTTATATCAACCCCTCCATCACCATACTTAGTATAAAATCCAACTCCAAAGTCTTCAACTTTGTTGCCTGTTCCAGCAACAATACATTTAAATGAGCTAGCAAAGTAGTATAAAGTGGTCATTCTTAGTCGAGCTCTAGTGTTAGCTAAGCCTAACAAGTTTGGTTTTTCATATAATTCGATTTCTTTTTTAAAAGATTCAAAAACATTTGTTAAGGAATGAGTAATTGATTTAACATTTTTATACTTTTGTTTAAGCCATTTCATATGAGCTTTTGACCGTGAAACTTCAGATTCACTTTGGTGAATAGGCATTTCAACAACGAACACTGGATAGTTTGTTAGAGCACACAAAGTTGAAGTAAGGGCTGAATCTATTCCTCCCGAGACTCCAACAATAAAACCATTCTGCTTTGAATTGATTAGATATTTTTTCAACCAATTGACTATGTGATCTTTTACTTTTTCTGGAGATTTCATTTAATAATAGTTTTATAGAGTGTAAATTTGTGCAAATATAAAAATTTGAATCCTAATTTAAGTTTGAGAAAATTTATATATATAAAATTATTTTATGTTTTTTTTATGATTATTACTGCATGTGATAATATAAAAAATCATGAAAAAGAAATTAATTCTATTGATGTTATAATTAACATTGATCGCTTTGATAAGGTATTTGATTCCTTAAGCAAATCAAATATTATAAATACAAAAAATAAATACCCTTTTTTCTTTCCAAACAATTTTTCTGATTCATTTTGGTTAAAAAAATCCAATGACACATTATATACTTTACTACAAAATGCTGTAGATAATAAATTCAGAGATTTAGAATTTTTTGAAAGTGAGATCACGCATTTTTTTAAGCATTTAAAACATGAATTTCCCGTAATAAAATATCCAAAGGTTTATTCAATAATTAACAATGTTGATTATGAAAATAAATTAATATTAGCTGACTCTATATTAATAATTTCAATCGATTCCTATCTTGGCAACAATAGTTTGTATGATGGAATTCCATCCTATATCAAGAAAGATATGGATATATCGTTTTTATTATCGCATATAGCTGAAAAGTATGCTCAAAAACTAATTCCCAATAATGTAGGAAGAGATTTTTTGTCTAAAATGATATTTTATGGAAAACAGTTATATTTTAAAGATTTTGTTATTCCACATAAAACTGATGCGATTAAGATTGGCTATTTAGAAGAAGAGATCAATTGGGTCAATGAAAACGAGTTGTTTATATGGCAATATATAATTGAAAAACAATTATTATATAGTACGGATCATAAGTTAGATGAAAGATTTTTACTAAGATCACCATTCTCAAAATTTTATTTAGAGATTGATAATGATTCACCAGGAAGAATTGGTCAATGGCTAGGTTGGCAAATAGTCAAATCTTATTCAAATGAAAATCCCGATAAGGGGTTAAAACAGATATTATTGACGCCTGCTAATGAAATATTTAATAATTCTAAATACAAACCAAAAAAAATATGGCAATAAAAAGACAAGCTCCTATAAATATAAATGTAAGTTTAGACGAAAATAAAATTCCGGAAAAAATAATTTGGTCAGCACCTGATGGTGGGGTAGAAAATCAAGAAGCGAAGGCTATGCTTTTAACCTTTTGGGATGGCGTTAACAAAGAATCTCTTAGGATGGACTTATGGGTAAAAGAAATGCCAATTGATGAAATGAAATTATTTTTTCATCAAAGCTTATTAAGCATGTCCAATTCTTTTTATAAAGCAATTCAAGATGAAAAAATGGCAGCTACTATGAAAGACTTTTGTGAATATTTTGCAGAAAAAATGGAATTAAAAAAATTATAATTGATAATTAATTTTTCCAATATAATTTAAAATTTCTACAAGACCATTTTTTTTTGAAGCAGAGGTGATGAAATGTTTAGGTAAAAAACTCCATTGATTGTTCATAATATTAAAATATTCATCAACATGCATTTTTACATTATTAGATTTAATTTTATCTGCCTTTGTAAAAATTATTGAAAATGGAATTTTTTTTTCTCCAAGCCAATACATAAAGTCTAAATCTATTGATTGTGGCTTATGTCTTATGTCAATTAAAACAAATGCAGTAGCTAATTGTTTTCTTTTTTGAAAGTATTCTGTTATGTATTTCTGAAAAACTTTTTTTTTTGTTTTTGAAGTTTTTGCATAACCGTATCCTGGAAGATCAACCAGGTGCCAACTGTTATTTATCAAAAAATGATTGATTAATTGAGTTTTACCTGGTCTTGAGGATGTTTTTGCTAGTTTTTTTTTATTGCATAAAGCATTAATTAAGGAAGACTTTCCAACATTTGATCTTCCAATAAATGCATAATCTGGCAGCCGATTAATTGGACATTTTTCCACATCAGTATTACTTACTAGAAATCGTGAATCTAAGATTTGCATGAAATTAGAAATTCATTTTCTTGAGCCAATCTAAAACATTTTTATAAAATTCATTGGGGTGCTCCATCATTGGAGCATGACCACATTTATCAATCCAAACAAGGTTTGAATTTGGTAGTAATGAATGAAACTCTTTAGCAACATTAGGAGGAGTGACATTATCTTGCATTCCCCAAATAATTAATGTTGGAGTATTAATATTTGGTAAATCATTTGCCATATTGTGTCTTATTGCACTCTTAGCAATTGTTAATGTTTTGATTAATTTATTACGATCATTTACGGTCTCAAAAACCTCATCTATAAGCGATTTAGTGGCAATTTTTGGATCATAAAAAACCTCCTCAGTCTTTGTTTTAATGTAATTATAATTACCTCGCTTCGGATACCCATCTCCCATTGAATTCTCATAGAGGCCGGAGCTTCCAGTTAGAATTAGTCCTAGAACTTTTGATTCAAATAATTTTGTGAAAAGAAGTCCAATGTGACCACCAAGCGAATTACCAAGTAAAATAACAGATTCAAGCTTTTTAAAAATTAAAAAGTCATTTAAATAGTCAGTAAAAGATTTAACTGTTGTTTTAATTATGGGTTTGTCATACAATGGTAATATGGGCATTATTATTTTATAACCATTATTAGGAAAAAAAGATATGAAATCATTGAAGTTACTTAGCCCTCCCATCAGTCCATGAAGGATTATAATTGGTTGACCCTGACCAAATTCAATATATTTATATGACTCTTCTTCGATAAGGTTTATATGATTCATATTAGAATTTATAATCTGACAAATATATTCAAATACTTCCCAATATATAACTTTAATTGAATTTGTGTTTTTTAAAAATTGTTAAAAAAAAATAAATAAATAGTGGTATTTTGTGGTAAAATGTGGTATTTTATTATTTATATTTGATTAACAACGTTTATAATTTATAAAAAATGAATCATTTCATTGGAACTTTTGAATGTAAAGCAGACAACAAAGGACGCGTAATGATTCCGGTCTCTCTTAAAAAACAACTAGCTCTTGGGGTAAAGGATGGATTTGTTATTAAAAGAGCAGTTTTTAATACTTGCTTAGAATTATATCCAATGTCAGAATGGATTTTATTGATGGAGAAAATTAATTCATTAAACCGTTTTAATAAAAAAAACATTGATTTCATTAGAAGGTTTACTGCTGGGGTAAAAATAGTAAATATTGATTCCTCAGGAAGATTGCTAATTCCAAGAGATTTGGTTTCACATGTAAAAATCAAGAAGGATGTTGTTCTTTCTTCTGCAGTTAATATTTTGGAGATATGGGATAGAGATTTATATGAAAAATCAATAGATGCTGCAACATTTGATTTTGGTTCTTTAGCAGAGGAGGTAATGGGAGATAAAACAGAAGATAAAACAGAAGATGTATCATAAACCTGTACTTCTTGAAATGAGTATAGAAGGCTTAGCAATTAAGTCAGACGGAATTTATGTCGATGTAACATATGGAGGTGGCGGACATAGTAGAGAAATTTTAAAAAAATTATCAAACAAAGGTAAATTGATTGTGTTTGATCATGATTTTGATGCAATTTCAAATAAATTAAATGATGACCGTATGACCTTTATCTCTTCTAATTTCAAATACTTAAACAGGTTTCTGAGGTTAAACAATATCGATAGTGTTGATGGAATTTTAGCTGATTTTGGTGTTTCATCTCATCAATTTGATTCCAAAGAAAGAGGTTTTTCAACCCGATTTGATGGGCCATTAGATATGAGAATGGATAAATCTCAAGATTTGTCTGCTGCAGATATTATTAATAATTATTTAATTGAAGACTTATTTAAACTATTTAAAAATTATGGGGAATTAAGAAATTCAAAGCAATTGGCCGAGGTTATTGGTGTCCATCGGTCAATTGCCCCTATTTTGTCTACAGGTACTCTAAAAAATATAGTTCAAAAAATCCTTCCTCAAAAGTATTTAAATAAAACATTAGCTCAAGTTTTTCAAGCCTTAAGAATTGAAGTCAATAAAGAGTTAGATTCCATAAAAGATTTTCTTAGACAAACACCAATCTCTTTGTCACCAGGAGGAAGATTGGTTTGTATCTCATATCATTCATTAGAAGATCGATTGGTAAAAAGATTCATTAGAGATGGCAAATTTGAAGGTGAGGTGAACAAAGATTTTTATGGAAATAAAAAGTTGCCTCTAAAAAAAGTTGGAGGATTGCAAACACCTTCTGAAGAAGAAATAATAAAAAATTTTCGATCCCGAAGTGCAAAACTTCGAGTTGCCGAAAGAGTAATAATTAATTAAACAAAAATGATAAATAAATTAGTTTCTTTTTTAAAAATGGAATTTTTAATTAAAGAAGATTCTTTCAAAAATTGGAGGATGATTTTGTTTTTTTCAATTCTGGCATTGGTAATGATTTCTAGTGGCCATTCAGCTGATAACAAAATTTTTAAAATAGCAAGTTTAAATCAAAACATTAAGGCTTTAAAAAGTGAATTTATTGAACAAAGAACATTCCTTAGAGACTTAAAAATGGAATCAAATATTGTCAAAAAACTTTCAGGTAAGGGTTTAGTTTCTTCCACAAAACAACCTTTTAAAATAGTTATCATAAAATGAAAAATAAATATCACAAATTTAATTTTCGTTTTTACTCTATTGCAGTTTTTCTTTTATTAATAGCAATAACATTATGTTCTAAGCTAATTTATATTCAGGTTGTAGAGGGTGATAAATACAAGAAAATTGCTGAAAAAAGAACATTAAAAAATGTTATTGTTAAACCCATACCTGGGAATATATATTCTGATGATCAGAGTTTACTTGCAACTTCAGTTGCAAAATACGAATTAAGATGGGATTCCAAAGTTGTTAATAATAAAGATTTTATTAAAAATAAAGAAAAACTAGCGCATGGTATTTCTAAGATCATTGGCAGTGATTATTTAAAAATTAAAAAAGATTTACAAAGAGCCAGAGAAGATGATAACCGTTATTGGCTTGTAGGAAAAAATCTAAGCTATTCTGATTATATAGCTATGAAAAAATTGCCATTATTTAATCTACCCTCATTCAAAGGAGGTTTAATTATTCAACAAAATATCATTAGAGAAAGACCTCTGGGTAAAATAGCAGAAAGAACAATAGGTTACGAGCGCCCTGACACTGATGGTAGATTTTTTAGAGTGGGTTTAGAAGGAGCATTTAGCAGTTTATTGGAAGGAAAAGAGGGATATAGATTGAAAAGAAAAATAGCTAATGGTAAATGGAAATCTATTAATGACACAAATGAAAAAGAGCCAAAAGAAGGGTATGATATCCATACTACCTTAAATATAAATTTTCAGGATATAGTCCACAATTCTCTCTTAGAACAAATGGAAAAATATGAGGCAGAATATGGAACAGTTATATTAATGGAAGTTGAAACAGGAGCTATAAAAGCTATTTCAAATCTTGGGATTACATCTAATAATAAATATTTCGAAAAATTAAATTATGCTGTTGGAACAACACAAGAACCAGGATCTACATTTAAATTAATGAGTATGATAGCTGCATTAGAGGATGGTGTAGTAAAACCATCCGACATTATTGATACAGGAAATGGAGAAAGAATTATTTATGGAAAAAAAGTAAAAGACTCAAAAAAAGGTGGGCATGGGTCTATATCAGTATCAAAAGTTTTTGAGGTATCTTCAAATACAGGTATAGTAAATATTATATATGATAATTATAATGATAATCCAAAAAAATTCATTGACAGACTTTATAATATGGGTCTTCATAAACAATTGAATATTCCAATAAAAGGCGAGGGACTTCCTAAAATCCCATATCCAACAGACAAAGATTGGAGCGGAATTAGTCTTGCTTGGATGGCTTGGGGTTATGGTGTCTCTTTAACCCCTTTACAGATACTTACATTTTATAATGCAGTAGCTAATAATGGTGAAATGGTAAAACCAATTTTTATTGATAAAATTGGCAGGTTGGGAAGACCACCTCATATTAAATATTCTAAAAAAGTCTTAAATCCATCCATATGTTCTAAAGAAACATTGTCAGCTGTAAAAAAAATGTTATTAAATGTTGTTGATAAAGAATGGGGAACAGCAAATAAAATAAAAGACAAGAATTTTACTATTGCCGGAAAAACAGGAACAGCACAAACAGAATATACAAAAAATTCAACAGAATATATTTCGAGTTTTGTTGGGTACTTTCCAGCAGAAAAACCCAAATACTCTTGTATTGTTGTAATAAATAAACCAAATAAAACTAAAGGTTATTATGGAGCTCAAGTTGCTGCTCCTGTATTTAAAAAAATTGCTAAAAAAATTCACTCAGGAATTACCAAAGAGATTTATATACCATTTTCAAATTTAGGATTTACGAAAAAGAAATCATTTGAGAAAAAAAAATCAATGCCAAACCTAATTGGATATGAAGTTATGGATGCTATTGTTTTTCTTGAAAAAAATAATATAAAAGTTAACGTATTTGGTAAAAGGGGTAAAATTAAAAAACAATCAGTGGTTTCAGGAACTCCATTAAATAAAATAAAAAGTATAGATCTAAGCTTATGAACCAATCTTTAAAAGATATATTGTATAAAGTTCAAATACTTGCGATATCAGGTCCTACAGATCAGAAAATATCTAATGTTGAATTAGACTCGAGAAATATTAAAAAAAATAATTTATTTGTTGCATTACCTGGAATTAATTCCGATGGTCATAATTACATAGAAGACTCGATAAAAAATGGGGCAAAAGCAACTGTTTGTTTGAAATTTCCAGATAATTTACATAAAGGTCATACATATATAAAAGTATCAGATGTAAAAAAAGCTTTAGCAATTATATCTGGAAATTTTTTTAATCATCCATCAAGTAAACTAAAATTAATTGGAATTACTGGTACGAACGGAAAGACAACAATATCAAATCTTTTATTTCAATTGTTTAATAATCAAAATAGAAAGTCTGGCTTAATTTCAACCATTAATATAAAATATAATAAAAAAGTAATTCCATCTACTCATACAACTCCCGACATAAATACCATCAACTATTTTTTATATAAAATGCTTGAAAAAAAAATCAAATATTGTTTTATTGAGGTTTCATCACATGGTATTTCTCAGGGAAGAATAGAAGGACTTAATTTTTATGGTGCTGTTTTTACAAACTTAACTCATGATCATTTAGATTATCATAAAACCTTCAAAAATTATAGAAATACTAAAAAGGTACTTTTTGATGGACTTTCTAAGTCAGCATTTTCATTAGTTAATTCTGATGATAAAAATGCATTATTTATGCAACAGAATACTTTGTCAAAAAAATTCCGATATGGAATAAATAATTTTGCAGATTTCAATTTAAAAATACTGGAATGTCAATTTGATGGGATGTTAATTAAAATCGATAATGAAGAGGTTTGGACAAATTTAATAGGAAACTTCAATGCATCAAATTTATTGGCAGTATACAGCGTTTCAATGCTTCTTGGTTTATCTAAAAGAGAAACTTTAATATGTATTAGTAATTTGAAAAATGTTGCTGGCAGATTTCAGTCTTTTCAATTTGAAAAAAAAGGGTTGGTTATAATTGATTACGCACATACTCCAAATGCTTTAGAGAATGTTATTGACACAATTAATAAGATTAGAACAAAAAACGAGAAACTTATTACAATAATCGGTTGTGGAGGAGATAGAGATCAGGAAAAAAGAAAGTTGATGGGAAGAATTGCTTCTGAAAAAAGTGATAAAGTTATTTTCACTTCAGATAACCCAAGGAATGAAGATCCTAATAATATAATTGATCAAATGAAGGAAGGAGTAATACCAGAGCATTTTCATAAGGTTATATCTGTTGTAGAAAGAGAAAAGGCAATTAAAACTTCAAAAGATATTGCTAAAAAATCAGATATTATTTTGATAGCAGGAAAAGGGCATGAATTATATCAGGAAATTTCAAACTCTCGAATTCCTTTTGACGACTTTCTGATTGCAAAAAAATATTTTAATAATTAAAGATATGCTTTATTACTTATTTGAGTTTCTTGACTTTAAATTTCAATTTCCAGGATCTGGATTGTATCAGTTTTTATCGTTTAGAGCAGCAATGGCAATGATTATTTCTTTGTCTTTCTCTTTGGTGTTTGGACAAAAAATAATTAATTATTTGTCCAGGTTACAGATAGGAGAACCAATTAGAGATCTAGGTTTGAAAGGTGAAAAAGAAAAATCAGGAACACCAACTATGGGAGGCTTAATTATTATTTTTTCTACCATAACCCCTGTAATTTTATTGGCTAAACTAGAAAACATCTATATAATAATTCTTCTTATTACTTCTTTATGGATGGGTTTTATAGGTGGAATTGATGATTATATCAAAGTCTTTAAAAAAAATAAATCAGGTTTACAAGGTCGATTTAAAATTATAGGTCAAGTGATTTTAGGGATTTTTATTGGATCTATATTATATTTTCATCCAGATGTAACGGTAAGGCAAGAATTAAAAATAAAGCCAATAAATACAACAAAAATTGAAAATGTCTTTTCTGAACCAACCAAATCTTTCGTAACTAATATTCCATTAATAAAGGACAATGCTTTTAGTTATTCTACAATTATTTCTTGGATAGACAAAGATTTAATTAATTATACATGGATAATTTTTATTCCAATAGTAATATTTATAATTACAGCTGTTTCTAACGCTGCTAATTTGACTGATGGATTGGATGGATTGTGTGCTGGTACTTCAGCAATAATTGTTTTTGTGTTAGGAATTTTTTCTTGGTTTTCAGGTAATTTTATTTTTGCTGACTATCTAAACATAATGTTTATTCCTCAAGTCGGTGAAATAACAATTTTTATTGCATCCTTTTTAGGAGCATTAATAGGTTTTTTATGGTTTAACACTTTTCCTGCAAGTATTTTCATGGGAGACACAGGAAGTTTAACAATAGGCGCTATTATTGCTGTAATTGCTTTAATAGTTAGAAAAGAATTATTGATTCCATTATTATGTGGAATATTCTTTATTGAAACTCTTTCTGTGTTAATCCAAGTAGCATATTTTAAATTCACAAAAAGAAAAACTGGAAATGGTAAAAGAGTATTCCTTATGTCTCCAATACACCATCATTTTCAAATTAAGGGTTATCATGAAAGTAAGATAGTTAATCGATTCTGGATTTTAGGAATTCTTTTTGCAATATTAACAATTGTCACATTAAAAATCAGATAAATGAAAGTTAAGTGTCTTATTTTAGGAGGTGGTATAAGTGGTATTGGAACTGCTCAGCTTGCTATAAAGAATGGGTTTGATGTTTTTGTTTCAGACAATGGACTTTTAAAAGATGAAACAAAAGAAAAGTTTAAGGCTTGGGGTGTTTCATGGGAAGAGAATGTCAAAACATCAAGTTTTTTCGATAATACAGATTGGATAATGAAAAGCCCTGGAATTTCAAATAGTTCAGAGTCTGTATTGTATGCAAAAAAATTAGGGATTCCTATTATTTCAGAAATTGAGTTTGCTTCAAGATATACAAATGCTAAAATAATTGGTATTACAGGTACTAATGGAAAGACTACTACTACTGAGTTAACTTATCATCTTTTAAAAAATTCTGGATTTAACATAGGGATAGCAGGAAATATTGGTAAAAGTTTTGCTCAACAAGTAGCTGAAAATTCTTTTGAAATTTATGTTTTAGAATTAAGTAGTTTTCAGTTAGACGATATTGTTAATTTTTCTCCAGACATTGCCATTATAACAAATATTACTCCAGATCACTTAAATCGATATAACAATAATTTTGATGAATATATCAATTCTAAATTAAATATATCCTCTAATCAAGATAAAGATCAATTTTTAATTATAAATGCAGATGATCCCATTCTAATGGATGCAATTGAAAAAACTAAAATAGAAGCTGAAAAACACTATTTCGGCATTAATATAAAAGGACATTCTACAACTTCATTAAAAAATGAAAGTATAAGGATTACAAATAAAAACAATAACTCTACTATGATTTCAGCTAAAACTTTTCCTTTACAAGGAAGACATAATTTATTAAACGCAATGGCAGCTTCAACTGTTGCATCAATATTTAAAATAGATAAGAATAATATTCGTGAAAGTTTATCAAATTTCAGATGTTTACCCCATCGACTGGAACGTGTATTAACAATTCAAGGTGTTAATTATATAAATGATTCAAAGGCAACAAATATTAATTCGGTTTTCTATGCCCTTGAAACATTAAACTCTAAAGTAGTGTGGATTGCAGGTGGAGTTGATAAAGGTAATGACTACGAACAGCTTTTACCTTTAGTTAGAGAAAAAATTAAAGCTATTATTTGTTTAGGGAAAAACAATAAAAGATTAGTTGAGGCATTTCTTGATATAACTGATGTTATAGTTGAAACTCAGTCTATGAAAGAAGCAGTAAAAATAGCACACAACCTCTCTAAAAAAAAGGAAACAGTTTTATTATCTCCTGGGTGTGCGAGCTTTGATTTATTTGAAAACTTTGAGGATCGTGGTAACCAATTTAAAAAAGCGGTGAGAAGTTTATGAGTTTAGGATCAGATAAATTATGGATTGAAGGAGATAAGGTTTTATGGTGCATAATAGCTTTACTTGCCATTTTTTCATTTCTTCCAGTTTTTAGTGCAAGTTCAAATTTAGCTTATGTCCTTGGAAAGGGAACACCTTTGGGGTATTTACTTAAACACTTTGTGATAATGTCATTGGGTTTCGTTCTTTTATATGCTGTTCATAAAATTCCTTTTTCATTTTTTAAAGGGATTTCAATTTTAATGATGCCAATTGTTTTTATTTTACTTATTTATACTGCTTCACAAGGAAAAATAATTAGTGGTGCAAATGCAAATAGATGGATTGAAATTCCATTAATTGGATTAAGTTTTCAAACTTCAACACTAGCCTCAATAATTTTAATGATTTATGTTGCTCATTATCTTTCAAAAACTAATCAAAGCTTTTTAAATTTCAAAAGTTCTTTTTGGTTACTTTGGGTCCCAATTCTTTCAATTGTTATGTTAATTTTTCCTTCAAATTTTTCAACTGCAGCTATACTTTTTTTCATGATAATTATTCAAATGTTTATCGGTGGATATCCAATAAGGCATCTTTTTTATATTTTTATTTCAGGATTTATCATTTCATTAATTTTCTTTATAAGTGTAAGTGCATTTCCAAATATAATTCCAAATAGAGTTGATACGTGGATAAGTAGAATTGATAATTTTCGATCAGGAAGTGTTGATGGAAATTATCAAATTGAACGTGCTAAAATTGCTATTGCTTCAGGAGGTATATATGGTAAAGGAGCAGGGAAAAGTGTAATGAAAAATTTCTTGCCACAAAGTTCTTCTGATTTTATATTTTCAATTATAATTGAAGAATATGGAATGTTAGGAGGTATAATATTAATTTTTCTTTACATACTTTTACTTTTTAGACTTATTGTCATTGTTCATAAAACTTCTAGTTTGTTTGGTAAACTTTTAGTTGTTGGCCTTGGTTTTCCAATTATTTTTCAAGCATTTATAAATATTGCAGTTAATGTTCAATTATTACCTGTAACTGGTCAAACACTTCCTTTGTTGAGTAGTGGAGGTACATCTGCATGGATGACATTTATTTCTCTGGGAGTTATTTTGAGTGTGAGTGCCTCAATTCAAAAAAGTAATCAAGAAAATTCAATAAATAATATTAACCCATTAGTTGTTTTAGGTGAAGACAAATAAATACATTATTTCATGTGGAGGAACTGGAGGGCATATTTTCCCTGCAATATCTATCGCTAATAAAATTAAAGAAAAAGATCCAAAATCATCCATTTTATTTGTTGGCTCATCTAGTAAAATGGAAATGAGCAAAGTGCCAGAATCAGGATATAAAATTATTGGTTTACCCATAAATGGGTTTAATCGTTCATTTCCTTTAAAAAATATTTTTCTTCCATTTAAGATTTTTTATAGTCTTTTAAAATCATTAACAGTCATTTTTAATTTTAAGCCTGATGTTGTTATTGGAACCGGTGGTTATGCCAGTGGCCCGATTGTATTTATTTCTCAAATTTTAGGATACCCTACTTTAATTCAAGAACAAAATTCGTATCCAGGAATAACAAATAAAATTCTTGGAAAGATGGCAAAAACTATTGCTGTAGCTTATCCGGAAATGGAAAAACATTTTATAAAAGAAAAAATTGTTCTTACTGGAAATCCAGTAAGAACGGATATTATTAATAGTAAAATAACAAAGTTAGAGTCTAAATTATTTTTCAATTTAGACCCAAAAAAACCTACAATTGGCATCATAGGAGGAAGTTTGGGAGCTCTTAAGATCAATCAAATAATTTGCAATAATATTAGTTTTTTAAATAAGAATGGATTTCAAGTTATATGGCAATGTGGTAAACTTTATTATGAAAGTTATAAAGTCTATGATTGTAATAATATTAAAGTTGTTCCATTCATTAGCAAGATGAATTGTTTTTATAAAGCTATTGATATATTGATTTCTAGATCTGGTGCTTCAACTATTTCAGAAATCTGCTTAACTGGTACTCCATCAATTCTGATTCCATCCCCAAACGTGGCTGAAAATCATCAGTACTTTAATGCAATGGAACTTTATAAAAAACAACTATCCGAAATAATAGAAGAGAAAGATTTAGAAAGAGATTTTAGAAAAATTTTAAAAAGCTTTTGGCTTAATGATTCTTTAAGAAACAAAATTAAAATTAATTTAAAAAAATTATCTAAACCTAATGCTACTGATGAAATTGTAGAACACATTAAAACATATACAATTGGAAAATAAAAAAGCATTTTTTCTAATTGGAGTTGGAGGTATTGGAATGTCCTCAATTGCCCAACACCTAATTTTTAAAGGACATAATGTATTTGGCTATGACAGAAACTCTTCTAGTATAACTGACCTATTAGAAGAAAAGGGAGTGTTGATTACCTATTCTCATTCGGTTAATTATTTGATTAAAGGGTATAATGTTGATAATATAAAAGTTATTTATTCTGCTGCTATTAAAATTAATCATCCAGTTTTTAAGTTTTTTATTGATAGAGGATGTCTCCCAATTAAACGATCTGTTTTTTTGGCATCATTAGTTAATGAAACTGAATCTTTTGCAGTTGCAGGTACTCATGGAAAAACAACAACTAGTGCAATACTAACTCATATTTTTAAAAAAACAGATACTTCTTTTTCCTCATTTGTTGGAGGAGTTATGCTTCCAGAGAAGACAAATTATATACATAATGGATTTGATAAAACTATAGTTGAAGCCGATGAATTTGACAGATCATTTTTAAATCTTAAGCCGCATTTTGCATGCATTACTTCTATTGATGCAGATCATTTAGATATTTATAAGAATCATGGTCAGCTTAAAGCAGCATTCATTGACTTTTCTAAAAAAGTTCAAAATAAACTAATACTTCACCATTCGATACCAATCGATGGAATTTCATACGGATTAAATACTAATGCTGATTATGAATTTAAAAATATTATTCAAACAAAAGATGGATATTTTGTTGACCTTAAAACTCCTAATGAATATGTTTCAAAGATTTTTTGTAAAGTTTTGGGAAAATATAATTTAGAAAATATGTTGGCTGCACTTGCTTTGGCTGATCAGTCAGGTAAACCTTTAGTTAATATTATTCAATCTTTAGGTTCTTTTCATGGTATTTTGAGAAGAATGAATAGCTATAATTTAGATGGTAAAATAATTATTGATGATTATGCTCATCACCCCACAGAAATTGCTTCTGTCCACAAAGCTTTAAGAGAAAAATATCCAGATTCATTTATTGAAGCTGTTTTTCAGCCTCATTTATTTTCAAGAACAAGAGATTTTATGAATGATTTTGCTTATCAATTATCAAAATTTGATAGTGTTAAATTGATGAAAATTTATCCAGCAAGAGAAGATCCAATTAAAGGAGTTAATAGTGAAAAAATTCTCAAAAAAATTACTACAAAAGCTTCATTATTGGAAAGAAAAGATTTTAATAAAAATTTGGATTTAACTAAAGCTGATGTGATTGCTGTTTTGGGAGCAGGAAGTATTGGAAATAATATCAGTGAATACATAAAAGAAAAGTCAATTTAATGATAAATGATAAGTTATTTTTTGGATTAAGCACTGTTTTATTGATATTAGTAATATCAATTTCCCATGTTCAATTTTTAAATAGTAACGAACAAAAATTAAATATTTTATTTGAAATTGATAAATCTAAATTTTTGAGTGAATCTCTAGTTAATAAATTGTTAAAACAAAAGATTGGTAATAAAGAAATACAATCAAATCTTAAACTAGATTTGAATAGTATTGAGGATTTTTTGGAGAGAACACCGGAAATTCATAATGCTGAGGTTTTTCTAAATACTAATAGAAATATTAATGTTAAAATTTTAGAAACTTCTCCGATATTAAGAATTGAAAATAAAAGATTTTATATAGATTCTTTTGGCGTTAAGATACCTCTTTCAAGTAATTATGTTGCTAAAGTTCCAATTTTTAGTGGAGATTTTAGGGAATATATGATTAATGACTTAGTAGAATTGTCTAAGAATCTAATTAATGACAGTTATTTGAAAGATCAATTTGTTGAAGTATGGAATGAAAAAGAAGGGTATGCTATGAGACTACGAAATTTTGATTTTGAAGTTTTTATAGGTAGAGTAAAGAATATGAATAATAAAATAGAGAAATTGAAAGGCTTTTGTGCTTATACGATTGAGAATAAGTTTAAAAAACAACCTAAAAGAATTGATTTGACAATCTTAGATCAAATTGTTTCAACAAACTAAAGAAAATGGATAAAAATACTTCAGTAGGATTAGATATTGGTACAACAAAAATTGTTGCTATGGTTGGTGTTAAAAATGAATTTGACAAAGTTGAGGTTTTAGGAGTTGGAAAGTCAGAGAGTATTGGTGTCCATAGAGGAGTTGTTAATAATATTACACAAACAATTCAATCAATAATTAAAGCAGTTGAGGAAGCAAAAGTTGCATCGGGATCTGAAATAGAGGAGGTTGTAGTTGGTATTGCCGGTCAGCATATCAGAAGCTTGCAGCATAGTGACTATATAACAAGAGATAGTCCGGAAAAAGTTATTAATGAAAATGATATTGAAAGGCTAATTCAACAGGTTTATAAGTTAGTTATGTTACCAGGTGAAGAAATTATACATGTTCTTCCACAAGAATATAAAGTTGATGGACAAGCAGAAATTAAAGAGCCAATTGGTATGTATGGAGGAAGGCTTGAGGCTAACTTTCATGTAGTTGTTGGACAAGTTTCATCGATTAGAAATATTGGAAGATGTATAAAAAGTTCTGGTTTAAAAATGGCAAATATAACACTAGAACCCCTTGCTTCATCAAATGCAGTTTTAAGTATTGATGAAAAAGAAGCTGGTGTAGCTTTAATTGATATTGGAGGAGGAACAACAGATTTGGCAATTTTTAAAGATGGAATAATAAGACATACTGCCGTAATACCTTTCGGAGGAAATGTAATTACTGAAGATATTAAAGAAGGATGTTCTATCATTGAAAAGCAGGCAGAACTTTTAAAAGTTAAATTTGGTTCTGCATGGCCAGGAGAAAATAAGGACACTGAAATTGTTTCCATTCCAGGTCTTAGAGGTCGAGATCCTAAAGAAATTTCTCTTAAAACTTTATCAAAAATTATTAATGCCAGAGTAGTTGAGATTATAGAGCAAGTTTTTCTTGAAATTAAAAATTACGGACATAGTGAACAAAAAAATAAACTTATAGCAGGGATTGTTCTTACTGGAGGAGGAAGTCAACTAAAACATCTTAAACAACTAGTTGAATATATAACAGGAATGGATACCAGAATTGGATATCCTGGAGATCATTTAGCTGGAGATTCAAATAAAAATACAAGTCCAATGTTTTCAACTGCAGTTGGACTATTAATGAATGCTCTTGATGATATAAACTACTCAAAAGATGAAGAAAACAGTAAAGGATATTTTGATGAAAATCAACCAATTAGCGCAGAAAATAATAGTGAAATAAAAATAGATAAATCGATTTCCAAAAAGTCAATTTTTGATAAATGGGTCGAAAAGTTTAAAGATTTTTTAGACAATGCATAATTTAATTAATACTCATGGATAGAGAAAATAACACAAATTTTAGTTTTGATTTGCCAAAAAATAAAAGTAATCTAATAAAAGTTATAGGAGTTGGAGGAGGAGGAAGTAATGCAATCAATTATATGTTCAAACAGGGGATTAATGGAGTTGATTTTGTTGTTTGTAATACAGACGCTCAAGCTTTAAATGAAAGTCCTGTTCCAATTAAAATTCAATTAGGTGCAAGCTTAACTGAAGGTTTAGGTGCAGGAGCAAACCCTGATATTGGAGCTGAAGCTGCTCAAGAAAGTTATGAAGATATTAAAAGTCTCTTGAATACTCAGACTAAAATGATTTTTATCACAGCTGGTATGGGAGGTGGAACGGGAACGGGAGCTGCTCCAATAATTGCACGAATGGCAAAAGAATTAGATATTTTAACTGTTGGAATTGTTACTATGCCCTTCCAATTTGAAGGAAAAATTAGATTAGACCAAGCTCAAAAAGGATTAGAAAAGATAAAATCAGAAGTTGATTCTTTAGTAGTTATAAATAATAATAAATTGAGGGAGGTGTTTGGAAATCTTGGATTTAAAGCAGGGTTTTCAAAGGCTGATGAGGTTCTGTCTAAAGCAGCGAGGGGAATTGCTGAGGTCATAACTCATCACTATACACAAAATATTGATCTTAAAGATGCTAAAACTGTTCTATCAAATAGTGGATCTGCAATAATGGGTTCTGGGACAGCAAGTGGTACAAACAGAGCACAAGAGGCAATTATTAAAGCATTAGATTCTCCGTTATTAAATGATAATAAAATAACTGGTAGTAAAAATGTATTATTACTAATAGTATCTGGTTCAGAAGAAATAACAATTGACGAAATTGGAGAGATTAATGATTACATTCAATCTGAAGCTGGAAATAATACAAATATTATTATGGGTGTAGGCGAAGATGAAGAATTAGAGAATGAAATATCAGTTACTATTATTGCAACTGGTTTCAATATAGATCAACAAAATGAGATAGTTAATACAGAAACAAAAAAAGTAATTCATACCCTCGAGGAGGATCAAAAAATGGAACATATTCTTATTTCAAATGATGAAAAAAAAGTTCTAAATTCAATAGATAGTTCTGATGAAATAAAGTATGAAACATCAATTGAAAATAGCACGGATAATAAAAGATTCAATATGCTTATCACAGATGAAATTAGAGATATAGATGTTATATTTGATGAGGTTATTTATGATAATACTATTTCAAAAGATATCATAAAAACTTCCGAATTAGAACTTGTCAATGATGATAATAACATAGATCAATTTGATGGAGATTTCATAATTAATGAGTTGTCCCAAGAAGTTCAAGACATTGAAGTTATAGAGGAAGAGTTGATAGACACTGATAAAGAAAATCAAATAACTTTTGATTTTGGAATACCAAATAGTAGAATAGAAAGTATAGATGGTAAATTAACAAATTTAAATAATTCTGATGTTGATATAAATCATGATGAAATATTTATTGATTCAGATAAAAGTCAGTTTTCAGAACTATTTAATATTGAAGTTAATGACCCCGAAGTAGTTAATCCAAAAAAAACTGATGAAGAAAACCCTTTTGACAAAACATTAAGTGAAACCGCATCAATAGAAAATAAAAAAAGAATGGTTCAATTGAAAAAATTTAATTATTCTTTTAAAAACAATTTAAATAAAATTGATGATTTAGAAAAAGAGCCAGCATACAAAAGACATGGCTTGAAACTAGATCAAGAGGATAATACTTCAAATGAAACAAAATTAATTATTGAAACTGATGATAATGATGAGATTCAATTAAAGTCCAATAATTCTTTTTTACATGATAACGTTGATTAAATTTGTAAAAATAAGAACATGTCATTAGAGAATAATATTTCAATTA